>Ga0163152_10000074_pt1 | contig 154932 bp, 212 predicted proteins | sample OliLakLV19MP8IB2_FD_148635 | JGI IMG/M metagenome (GOLD analysis project Ga0163152, IMG submission 148635) | Freshwater microbial mat bacterial communities from Lake Vanda, McMurdo Dry Valleys, Antarctica - Oligotrophic Lake LV.19.MP8.IB-2 | ecosystem: Environmental > Aquatic > Freshwater >... | reverse complement strand
ACCAAGCTTGTCAAGCTAAATACTAATCAATCGCCTGTTTAGAAACTTAATGTTGATGCAATCGCTTAACGGCTAACTCCTGGTCAATAACCTCTCTACTGGCCAAACCTTGTATTCATAGGCAATACTAGGTAAGCACAGGAAATCACTAAGACTAGCGTTAAACTCTCCATTGTGTTTAGCAAAACGCTTATACCCTGTTATAGTACATCTTACACTATATCCCATAGCATTGCAAGGTTAATCGTTAAATTCGTCTGTAAACTCTCCATTTACTTGCATCTCAATATTTCGGGCATACGTCTTGAACTCAACTCCCTCTTTGTCAACAAATACCAACTGGATAAACTTTGACGCCTTAAGTATTCTATTCACCACGCCAATAGTGTTTATTGGAACGTTTCGACCATGTACTACTCTGATTGTAGAGCCTATTGCCAAGGTCCTGACCAAGCGGTCTGCATTGGCGAGCATGCGTAAATCGTGCTGCCTTCTTGTGTATTGGTTATACTGCTCTAAATTTTCAGGGCTAAGGTCCTGGCCACGCTCGACATGCTCATCGCCTTGACCGAGATAAATAGTCTCAGCGTGCTGCTTTTGGACGTTCCAAACTACTACTTCGTCCATAGACGTGTCTAATCTGAACGTGCCTCTTTCAGAGATAATCAGACCAATGTATGTTCTCTCACCAGTGACGCGGTTAAATATAGCCATGTCCTTCTCCTGTTACCTTATTGTAACACTAGACGGAAGGCTTGTCAAGCTAATTCTACTCATTATCCTTAAGCGGAATGCATGATGTCCAATTATCAGACCTATGCGGGCGTGATTGCTGCAAGCGAATCTCCTTAGCCATGGCCTTGCGACTAGGCCACGTCTGATATACTACGTCAAAGTCTGACATTTTCTTAGCAGTTCTCTCAGTATTATCAGGTACATAGCTTAAAGATGCGGCAAAGCTTATCAGTACACGTTTCATAATACCCACTTTTTCTTTGGTGTTATACCCATAGTACACTATGCAGTAAGGCTTGTCAAGCAACATTAATCAGCTTGGACATACCAAGACAAGACTTATATTTACCGGTTATCAATACCCTCTTGAAAAGCAAGCGTTGTGATTCGCTCAATTGAATATCATGTTCACTATAGATAAAATCAAAGAAATTTAGCAGATGGTCAAGGTTTACGGTGCCTTCTTCCATGATCTCACTGATCTCACTTTCCATGCACTGTAAGCCCATGATATTAATCAGTTGTAGCAATACAAGCATAAAGCTCCTTGGTTTTGTTCTCTTAACCCATAGTACAGCATGTAGTAGATCTTGTCAAGCTAAGACTATTGGCCATGCTTGTCTTGATTACATGCGCTCATTGAACACGATCTTTCTTGTATAGCTCGGGCCATCGTTATAAAACGTCTCTAAGTCTACTAACAACTCCTGCAAATTTTCGCCTAGATGAGCATTCTCATCCAGCATCATATAACCTGACACTAGAAACCCAACGTTACAGGCACTACCGAATAACAATCTAGTGCACGTCTTTAAAATCACGAAATTGTGCCACTCATCTTTATCATCTTGAAACTCAAGTACACCTGTATATTGAGCGTTACTGATATCCAACGCCGCCCAAACTTGATCAATGCTCATATATTACCTCTTGGTTAACGATTGGCGGAGCGCAATACTAGTCTTACTTCAAGTAGTTAACTAGTTTTTCACTACGAGTAATAGTCTCAAGTATAGCGTCGGCCAGCTCATCCAAGGCCCGGTCTTTCATCTCATTGTAGTAGCCGCCCGATTTAAAATCAGATTCACCATCGTATGAGCAAGCTCCTAGGTACTCGCGCCCCTCATAATTATAATCAAGGAGTGAAACAGATGCTGTAACCGTAACCATACACCATGCCCAAAGTTCTCCACGATCGACCGCTCTATTGATACTTTCGATATCTTCAGTATATTCGAGATATTCAGACGGTATAGCATCTTCACGTTCGGCGGTGAGGGTATAGCGTACGTCGTTCTGAATCTTAGCTTTAATTTGTGCACGAGTTATCATATAAAATCCCTTGGTTGTTGCTCTTAACCCATTATACATCAACCAAGGGAGCTTGTCAAGCATGTAAAATCAATCAGTTAACGATTAGGACGCTTTGACACGGTATTAAAGGCGATAACCACGTCGGGCGGTGTCTCGCCCCTTCCGTTCGACAACCCGCTCCAATTGCTCCACCTGCTCAACCGTCGCCCCTGACTTATATGTCAAGGCCCAGGCATCCGCTTGCTCTTTAGTATTGCAATATTGCACACTATACTCCATATCGTGCGGCATTACGGCCCAGACTATAACAGTTTTATTCTTGTCCTTGCTCATATAAAATCCCTTGGTTTTGTTCTCTTAACCCATAGTACACTAGTCAAGCTTCCTTGTTAAGCATGTAAAATCAATCAGTTAGCGACTAGGACCTTGACTACTTAGAGAGAAAGTCAATCATATCATTCGATTTAATAAGTTGGCGCTTAAGATCAACATTAAAACCAAGTCTTTCAGCAGTTTCAAAGTTTTTAATAAAATACTCGAATACCATGGTTTTAATGCCCTTGACCGCCCGCTTACTGCCCTCGGAATCAATGCTCGGATGATATGCGGGAATGTTATTGTTAACGGCATAAACCTTGTTATTGACCGCCACGACAAGCTCGCCAAGTTTACGGACGACGCGGGCACCTCCAAACATACTAGCAGCTTCACGCCGTAGTACAGGTAACTTATTGAATTCTTTAGTTGTGATGGTTATGGTGGCGATAATTTTAAATGGGTAACCGCCGAAACTAGTGTCGTGTACTCGTCCCACTAGAGATTTAATTTCGAACATATACCACCTCATTTTAATAGTTTACTAGTCTAGGTCCATTTCCGTAATTATCCACAACGTACACAAAAGAGTAGTCCACGCCGTCAACGTCTACATCTATATGGGCCTCACCGTTACCGTAAAATAGTACCTCGTAACAGTTATCAGATATTTTAATTACCATCTCATTTAATTCGCCGATAACGCTGGATTTAATTAGTTCCGGAGTTAACCCATTTTTAAAGATCATCGATTTAATTTTACAATCAAGCTTATCCCAAATAGTTACGTCAAGCATATATTACCTCTTTGTTTTTGCTCTTAACTCATAGTACACTATGCAGGAGATCTTGTCAAGCATGTAAAATCAATCAGTTAGCGATTAATCTTCAAAGGTTGCGCCTCTCGTCCAGTGCCCCGGCTCCTCCGTCTCGTAATCTCGAATGAATTCCGATTCAGTACGCCCGTTCAATTTTCCACAATACTGATATTCACCGTCCGCATCATACGAAAATTTATCAATGTGAACGTAAACCGCATTGTAAGCGTGATCGAATAAAAACTTTTCCCTGCTCATGATTTACACCTCTCTACTGAATATTCCTGCCAAGAATTAGTTTCGTCTTTTTCCAGTTCGCGAACAAATGCACAGGCTTCCTCGAAGGTTTCAAAAGTCTTGCCCTTTAAGCAATCTTCCTGATTCCAGCCTGTTATGCGGTACTTGCCCATACAAAATCCCTTGGTTGTTGGTCTTAACCCATTATACACCAACCAAGGGAGCTTGTCAAGCTATAGTTCCTTGTTTAACGACTAAACCAGAACGAACGATCGACCTAGTCTGCATCCGTCACGATAAAGTATGCGAAACAGGAATCGCCCTGGTCCATGCCGTAGTCGTCTGCATCGTCGTCTTGCTCGTCGTGTTCAGAGTTTTCATAAAAGCTTGTGGTACAAGCGTCCAGGCCCGTCTCGCCCTCGATATCAGCTTTAGTGCCTTTAATCCAGGCATCTACCATATTGTGCAGCATCTCCCACGTAAAGCCATATGCCTCAAGGCCATAATCACATGCGATTAATTCGCGCTTTAGCTCCCCAAACAGTTCAGTGTACATCATGCCGTGGTGAACTGGTACGGCGAGAACTAGACCACTATGGCCCCGGAAATAATCGGGGCAACAAGTAGTATTGTAATACAACTGAAAGTTACTCATACAAAATCCCTTGGTTGTTGGTCTTAACCCATTATACATCAACCAAGGGAACTTGTCAAGCTTTACAGGCTAATCACTTGCTTAAGAAATTGCAGGTTAAGAGCTTGCTGGCTATGCTTGGCAGCATCTTCACCGGCATAGTCGGCAGATTCGGTGGCACAGCGGGCAGAAACGGTGGCAGAGCGGGCAGCGTCGGAGGCATAGGTGGCAGCATGGGTGGCAGTAAGGATGGCAGTAAGGGTGGCAGCAATGGTGGAGTGATTGGCAGCAAGGGCAGCATAGTTGGCATGGGCGGTACAGTAGTCTCTGATAATACCTAAATGCCTCTTAATCTCTAATGATTGGGCATCGGTCAAGTTATTAAAATCATTAATAGATTTAAGGTAATTGATGCAATTGATGCAATTGCTAAGGCTTTTATTGCCTGGATAATTAGCCTCAAAAATATGTATGACACTTTCAGCGCAGAGAATTGACCATTTAACTAGTTGATTCTTGGTTAAAACTATCACAGCAACCCAGATTTTATCTTCATAGTCAAGATTAGGTAAGTCCATGAATTCGCTAAAGCTTCCGTTAAACTCACCGTGGTGTTTTAGAAAATGCTTATATCTATCAGCACAAGGATTTAGGCTTTTCAGGAATTCTTTGTTAATTTGCATAAAGTTTCCTTGGTTGTTGCTCTTAACCCATTATACACTATGCAGAGAGGCTTGTCAAGTATGTAAAATCAATCAGTTAGCGATTAAGTAGCAATTCATCGGCAACCCTTACAAGAAAATCTTGCAAATCTTGGATGCTTTCAGCGTTTAGCGATAGGTGTTTAGTAGTGTTGCCATTGCCGTCAGTAATTTTTATAGTATATTCATACTCGGAAGGTTTGAGGTTGCTAAGTTGTGACTTGTAATACAACTGGAAGTTACTCATAAAATCCCTTGGTTAATGCTCTTAACCCATTATACACTAACCAAGGGAGCTTGTCAAGCCTTACAGGCTAATCACTTGTTTAAGAAACTGAAGATTTAAGGCTTCTTGTTTTTGTTTAGCATCACTTTCAATAGAATCACTAGCAGCATTGGCAGAATGGGTGGCAGCATAGACGGCATAGTGGGCTGCAAAGGCGGCATTGTATACATCACTATAGAGGGCATAGTGGGCTGCACTGGTGGCATAGTTGGCAGCACTGGTGGAATAGTAGTCTCCAATAATATCCTTGTGCTTTTCGATCTCCAACTTTTCAGTTTCAGTTAAGTTATTGAAATCATTAACAGTCTTAAGAAAATCGATGCAATCTCTAGGGTGTTTATTGCCTGGGCACTGTTCTTCAAAAATATGAACAACACTTTCAGCGCATAGAATTGCCCAGTTAATAGCTTGATTTTTGTTTAATACCCTTTCAGCAACCCAAGCTTTATCGCCATATTCAAGATTAGGTAAGTCTAGGAATTCACTAAGGCTTCCATCAAAATCAGCGTGATGTTTTAGAAAAACCTTATACCTGTCAGCACAAGGCTTTAGGCTTTTCAAGAATTCTTTATTAATCTGCATAAATGACTCCTGTAGTTTGCTCTTAACCCATTATTACATATAATGCCAGGCTTGTCAACTATAAACTAACTACTTGTTTTAGAAATTGCAGGTTGATGTATTTTTGTTTTTGCTCGGCGTCATCATTAATAGAATTGCTGGCAGCATGGAAAGCAAAGCGGGCAGCATAGGTGGCATGTTTGGTGGCATAGGCGGCAGCATAGACATCTTCGGAAACACTGGCAGCAAAGGTGGCACTATAGGCGGCTGCATAGGCAGCATAGGAGGCATAGTAGGCAGCATCGTCGGCAGAATTGGAAGCAATGACATCATCGGTGTCAGATTCATGCCTCTTAATCTCTAATGCTTGATCAATTGTCAAACTACTGAAATCATTAATAGATTTAAGAAAATTGATGCAATTGATAAGGCGTTTATCATCCGGGCGTTTTGCTTCAAAAATATGCACTACGCTTTCAGCACAAAGAACTCCCCAGCTAATAGCTTGATTCTTGGTTAAAACCCTCATAGCAACCCAAACTTTATCATCGTAGTCAAGATTAGGTAAGTCTAGGAAATCACTAAGACTTCCGTTAAACTCTCCGTAATGCTCTAGGAAATGTTCATACCTATCAGCACAAGGATTTAGGCTTTTCAGTACTTCTTTATTGATCTGCATATGGAGTCTCCTGTGTTGCTGCTCTTAACCCATTATTACATATAATGCCAGGCTTGTCAAGATAAACCTCTAGCGCCTCAATTTTATATTACTACGCTTGTCGTCAATATTTTAAAAAACATTTAGAGAGGAAGAACATTACAGGTAATTTCTTCATTTCTGTTTAGATGGGCATCAATGGTTGACGCAATGTCACTTAGTAAAAACTTGTGACAACCAACTGTAACAATCGTATCACTACCGCATTTGTCGATAGACGTGAGTTTAAAATTACCAACGCCCATGCCAGACTTGGCCATACCGGCCGCCAACGCCTTATACATTACAATTGCATCGTTTAGAGGTACACTAGCGCCGCCGCTGGTTTCAATAGTGTTGTTACGTACTCGGATTAGATCATATTTAAGATTTAACAGTCGCGCATCTACGTAAGATAACACAGATTTACCGGACTTCCACTCCTCAAGACGGTCATTAAGCGTCGCTATACGTATAGCATTATATTTCTCGAATAGTTCGCGTTTAACCCTTACCCGGTCAGCAACAATTTCGGGACTATTTAACTCAAGATAACGCGCAAAACGTTTTTTCAAATGCGCTTTGATTGCCTCCATAGTGCCCTGGTCAACTATAATGGGTTTAACTCCAATGATGTTAAAATAGGCGTTAGCGTTTTTTACAATAGTGTTGATGTTATTGATCGGATATTTAACACCGCAAGCACTTGTAACTTTAGAGGTGCTAAAGATACGGCTAATAGCATTAAATACCTCATTATAAAAATGATTAACGTTGTCAACGTGTTTCAATTCAGATGGATTAGGCACCTCGAAATGAGGAATAAGCCCCCTAACAGAACGTCTAACGTATGAAACGTGTCTAGTTGTGGACACGCTATAGGATTTACTATTGATCAATGCTATCCTTTTCCCATCAACCTCATGAATTTTCCCCGCGAGGTAGTGGGGACCGTAGCTATAAATGCTATCTCCGTCGAAATAGATAGTCTCTTTACCATTGCGTCCAAATTCTTGAGTTTGTTGTGCCCAAACGTGAGCAACCTGTGAGTTATCGAATACATGTTTAATACGGATTTTTTTACCCTTTACTGTTTTATACTTAGCGTCAACAGGAATAACTTTAACATAATTTTTTGCGAAAATTTGCGAAAATGAACCCATGATTTAACTCCGGTTAGTGTTATCAGAGAATAGCATATAGGATTAAACTTGTCAACCTTTACAGACTACATGCCATTCTCAAAAACTGAAGGTTAAGAGCTTCTTGATTTTTAAAAGCAGCAATTTTATTAGAATCAAGATCAGCATAGAAAGCAGCATGGAAGGCAGCATTGGCGGCACAGGTGGCAGAACGGACGGCAGCACTGGTGGCATGGGCGTCATGGCTGGCGGTGGCAGCATAGGCGGCTGCATGGACAGCGTGGGCAGATTCAAAAACACTGGCACCACTAGCACCACGGGCAGCAATTACACCATCGGCACCACTAGTGCCACTAGAAACACATGCAGCACGGGCGGCACTTTCATGCCTCCTAACCTCTAATGCTTGATCAATTGTCAAGCTATTGAAATCATTAACAGACTTAAGAAACTCCATGCAATTGCTAAGGCGCTTGTCTTTTGGGTATTTCGCTTCAAAAATAGACACAACACTTTCAGCGCATAGCGTTGCCCAGCTAACGGCTTGATTTTGGGTTAACACCTTTTCTGCAACCCAAATTTTATCAGAGTAAGCAACAGTAGGTAAGTCCATGAATTCACTAAGACTTCCGCTAAAATCAGCATTGTGTTTTAGAAAATTCTTATATCTGTCAGCGCAAGGGTTTAAGTCTTTTCAGGAATTCTTTGTTAATTTGCATAAAGTGTCTCCTGTGGTTTATCAGAGAATAGCATATAGTCAACTACAGTCCTAGCGCCTCAATTTCAGCTTTTACATCACCATATTTATAGCCTAGAGCTTTTTTAAGCTTAAAGTGGTTATCGATGCACCCATCATAAGTTTTTCTATCGCTAATGCTATCATTATTATAACCAAATTCACTACACCAGTCAACAAAACTAAGTTCATGGGCGGTTGAATCCATAAATAGTGAATTCAGTACATTTTCAAGCACGGGCCGCTTTACTTTTCCGCAACCATTGCGCCCTAGATCGACACTAGTCTCATATCCATCGACCAACACCTTGCGCGCCCAATCAGGATAGTTCGTCTGATTATGTTCCCTATCATCAAACTTTACTACATATCCCATGCCTAGGCTGTATCCAAAATCTTGACCGTTGATGGTACAGATAAACTTAATAGATTCCCACGGCTTAAAGACGGCACCGACAAGCATAGTCTTGAATTTGATATCCACTTTTAGCTCCTGTTATGTTCTTACCCTATTATACACCATACAGGAAGGCTTGTCAATTACCGCCAAACAACCGTATTATGCGGGCTCATTCCGTCGTGCGCGTCAATTTCGGCTTGAAGGTCGCTATTCGCCTTATTATCGGCCCATTGCTCCGGTACACAGCTATTCCAACCGCTTACATGCGAGTTAAAGGATTCAAGAATCAAAATCAATTCGATCATGGAGGACATGTTAAGGTCTAAATCATCTACGGTTTTAACCGTAAAGCTTGCACCATGGGACTTAACTAGGGATTCGGGTGCAAGGGTGCGGCCACCTCGTCCATGCTGGAATAGTTCACCATACTTTCTGACATTCTCCCATGGAGCATAACTTGCACGTTCGCTAGCCACTTTCTTAATATAGAATTTTCTAGCCATGCTTTGAGCTTTAACCGTTTTAAACTTAGATGCGACGAAATCAGCGGTACTAGTGCCAGTACCATTCGCTCCACCATCGTTAATGTAATCAATCTCATCACTAGCAGCATCTTGAAACCAGTCTTGAATTAGCTGTGCCTCATAATCATTTTGAGCATTAGGGTAATTGGGAGTCGCATTGTGATATAGGCTTTTTAGGGCACTATTTAAACGATCAATAACCAGTTGTTTATTTTCGTTAAGCATTTATGTCTCCCTATGTTTTATTCCTATACCCACTATGCACTAATTACATTTATATGTCAAACGCAAAAAGCATACTAAAAGTATGCTAAAAAAAGAACTGTTTATTTTCTGGGAGTAAGCTAAGTAGTTGAAATCTTGTAGATATATCCTGCAATGTAAAATCTATATTAAAAAATATACCTCTTTTTGAGTTTTTATATATTTCTTGGTACATAGATTGTACTAAGCCATTGCATTTAAGCCAACTGCTTGAAATCATTCAATAAGAGCCGACGTGTTAGTACCAATACGCCGACCTCCTATAAGATTCTATCTCTATGCTTCAAAAAATACAACAAAATACTTATCGCCAGGACCTAATATGTTTCGATCACTCTAAAATTCGCCGACGAATCTGAGGTTAACTCAAAACTGTAGATACCTTCCAACTCCGAACATACCTCTACATTTGATGCAAACTGATTTGAACCATATACGTGCAATAAGTATGGATTAGGGTGAACGCTTTTGTATAATACAGTTTTAAACAAGCAAGTAGTTGAATCTATTACACCTATCCTGGTATGTATTTCGTTATAACCTAGCAACATACCAAAAATGGAAGCCTCTCCATTTGGGGCTGAAAAAGAGTAAGACTCTGCAAGTTTATACTCCACAACAGGCTTACTTGTGATAATAGGTGTAGACTTATTAGATTTTTTACAACAACCGATAAGAAACAGCGCCATAATGGCGATAAGTATTGTTTTCACCTAATTCCCTCTTAGAGCTTTACTGCTCTTATTCATTATTACATATAATGCCAGGCTTGTCAACTACAAACTACATGCCATTCTCAAAAACTGAATGTTAAGCTCTCGCTGGTTATTCCTGGCACCATCAGCATCTTCACCGGCATCGGCGGTGGCATGGAAGGCAGCAAGGGTGGCATAGGAAACAGCACTGGTGGCATAGATGGCATAGGAAACAGCACTGGTGGCATAGATGGCAGAATGGGCGGCATAGGCGGCAGCACGGACGGCATAGTGGGCTGCAAAGGCGGCATAGGCAGGTAAAGCTTTTTGGATAATATCTAAGTGCCTTTCGATCTCCTCTCTTTCAGTATCAGTCAAACTATTAAAATCCTTAACTGTTTTAAGGTATCGAATACAATTACTAATGCATCTTTCATCCGGGTATTCTTTTTCAAAAACATGTACTACGCTTTCAGCACAAAGAATTGCCCACTTAACCCGTTTATTCTTGGTTAATACCTTTTCAGCAATCCAAACCTTATCACTATAGCTAATATTGGGTAAGTCTAGGAATTCACCAAAGCTTCCATCAAAATTAGCGTGATGCCTTAGATAATTCTCATATCTGTCAGCGCAAGGCTTAAGGCTTTTCAGTACTTCTTTATTGATATGCATAAAGACCTCTTGGTTTTTGCTCTTAACCCATAGTACACTAGATAAGGAAGGCTTGTCAACCCTTACAGACTAATCACTTGCTTAAGAAACTTAATGTTAAGCTCTAGCTGGTTATGCTTGGCAGCGGTAAAATTTTCACCGGCATTTTTGGCAGCATAGAAAGCAGATTCGGTGGCAAATTCGGTGGCAAAGCGGGCAGCTTGGGCGGCACTACTAGCACTGGTGGTATCACTGGTGGTGGCACTGGTGGCAGCATAGTAGGCAGCATAGATGGCAGAATGGGCGGCATAGTTGACATCGCCGGTGGCATAGGAGGCATAGGTAGGTAAAGCTTTTTCGATAATATCTAAGTGCTTTTCAATCTTCGACTTTTCAGCATATGTCAAGTCGTCGAAATCATTAACTGTTTTAAGGTAGTTGATGCAATCACTAAGGCTTTTATCATCTGGATACTTTGCCTCAAAAATATACATAACGCTTTCAGCGCAAAGAATAGCCCATTTAACCCGTTTATTCTTGGTTAATACCTTCCTTGCAACCCAAATTTTATCGGCGTACTCAAGATTAGGTAAGTCCATGAATTCGCTAAGACTACCGTTAAACTCAGCGTGATGCTCTAGGAAATGCTCATACCTGTCAGCACAGGGTTTAAGTCTTTTCAGTACTTCTTTGTTAATTTGCATAAAGTGTCTCCTGCGTTTTACTCTTAACCCATTATTACATATAAGACCAGGCTTGTCAACTATAATACTGAAATCAATAGTTATGGTGTAATGGAAAATAAGGCAATTAGCGGCAATAGGGCTACTTCTTGCAATGTAAGATTGCCTTCGAGTATATTGTTATTGAATGATTTCAAGTATTTGGCTTAAATGTAGCACTAATTGCATTATATTTGACAAGATCTCCTGCATAGTGTACTTAGGAAATTCCTAGGTAGAGCGAAGCTATGCCGTGAATCAAAAAAAACACTATTAACAGAAAAAACGTCATAGTAACACATCTATGTTATAATGTTACGTAAGTGCTTGTTTTTACAAGTGTGAATCCTTACCATTCTTCTCTCTAATAAATTACTCTACAATATCAAACAGTTACACCATTTACTCTGGTGTATTTACCAGTTTTACAAATTGTTTAATAGTTGTTCACAGCGTGTAACCGTTTCATACAACCGCACGTCTCCTAGTATAGTTCTAGTAGATGCGATAATAGTGGTACTCATCGTTTAACCAACACCGGCGAACAGGCACCACTTGTTAGCTGGTACACCAGAAGATACGTAATACACTTTTAAATGAGACTGATAAGTTTTCTATTTGTTACAAAAGAATTTTAGCTTGACAAGCTTCCTTATCTAGTGTATTATGAGGTAAGAGCATTAACCAAGGGATTTTATATGAGCAGCTATGATTTAAAAAATAAGGCGTTTTTGGAATTCTTGGAGGAAAACGTTACCGGGCGTAGTGAGAAGGAAATGGAACAAGCATTCGATGCAATGCTTGATGAATGCCACGAGCCTTATAAAGTAGGCGGTTGCGCCTATGATCCTAGTGATATATTGAGAAATGTCGATCCTACTGCATATAGATGCGGGTTTAATGATTACACCGCCGAATATGTTGAAGTTGACGACGTGTTCTATGAAGAATCTGAAATTGATAAAGCGTGGGATTTTTTCGAGCAAGAATGCGAATCCGAGTAAGATACTGTAATCATTCGAGGTAAGGACTGAAAAATTGAGCTATTGGGATTTACCTTGACAAGCTTAGCATTATATGTAATAATGGGTTAAGATCAACAACCAGGGAAGCTTTATGCAAATCAATAAAGACGTATTGAAAATCCTAGAGCCTTGTGTTGATAGATATGAGAATTATCTAAGGCATCACGGTGAGTTTAACGGTAGTCTTAGCGAATTCATGGACTTACCAAATATTAGCTATGAAGATAAAACCTGGGTTGCAAAAAGGGTATTAACCCAAAATCAAGCTGTTAAGTGGGCAATTTTTTGTGCTGACAGTGTTATGTATATATTTGAAAAAGAATATCCAAAAGATAAACGTTTTAGTGATTGCATCAACTACCTTAAAACAGTTAATGATTTTAATAACTTGACAAATGCCCAAGTATTAGAGATTAAAAGGCATGAAAGTGCCGTCTATGTCGTCCACTACGCCACCACCGATGCTGCCGCCTATGCTGCCGCCTATGCTGCCGCCTATGCTGCCGCCTATGCTGCCGGCTCTGCCAATGCCGCCACCACCTATGCCACCTATGCATACCATTCTGCCACCATTTCTGCCCGCTGTGCATACCATTCTGCCACCATTTCTGCCCGCTGTGCTGCCGAATATGCCGCCCGTTCTGCCGCCCATGCTGCCCTTTCAATCTGTGCTTCCCCTGGTGATGCCGCTCAACAAAAACAAGAAGCCCTTAATCTTCAGTTTCTTAAACAAGTGACTAGTTTGTAAAGCTTGACTAGTTTAGTTTTATATGCTATTCTCTGGTAAACTACAGGAGACACTTTATGCAGATTAATAAAGAAGTACTGAAAAGCCTAAATCCTTGCTTTGATAGGTATGAGCATTTCCTAGAGCATCACGCTAATTTTAGCGGAAGCCTTAGTGATTTCATGGAATTACCTAATGTCAACTACGACGATAAAATTTGGGTTGCAGAAAAGGTGTTAACCAAAAATCAAGCCGTTAGCTGGGCAGTTCTTTGTGCCGAAAGCGTAGCTCATATTTTTGAAGAAAAGTATCCAGAAGATAAACGTTTTAGTGATTGCATCGATTTTCTTAAGACTGTTAAGGATTTTAATAACTTGACTGATACTGAAACAGAGGAGATCGAAAAGCATAGGGATATTATTGGAGACTGCTATGCCACCAATGCTGCCTACTATGCCGCCCTTGCTGCCCGCTATGCGGCCCATGCTGCCCGCTATGCCCTCTGTGTTGCCGCATACAATGCCATCCGAGCTGCCACCAATGCTGCCACCTATGCCTCCTATGCCGCCACCTATGCCTCCTATGCCGCCAATGCTGCTAGTGATTCTAATAAAATTGCTGCTCAAGAAAGTCAAGAAGAACTCAACATTCAGTTTCTGAGAATGGCATGTAGTTTGTAAGGCTTGACAATCTTAGTTTTATGCTATATACTGTGATATATGAATGCATTACAAACACTAGCTTACAGTCTTGTCCCGGTTGGCGTAACAGTTTCAGTTATTTACTACTTACTATAGGACGGTACAATGGATAGTTATTACAAGTCACAACTTAGCAATCTCAAACCTTCCGTGTTTGAATATACTATTAAAATTACTGACGGTAACGGCAACACTACTAAAAGCCTAGCACTAAACCCTGAAAGCATCCGAGATTTACAAGAATTCCTTGTAAGGGTTACCAATGAATTGTTACTTAGTCGTTTAAGCAATGTAGAGTAGGGGGTTACCGTGAGTAACGTTATTTGTTTTAAATCGCGTACCGTGGTATCTAGTAGTGTCGCGTGTGAGGTAAACCCTTCTCCTGATCGGCGCGATGAGATCAACGATCTAATTCAACGCTATTCTGATAGTAAGGGTGATGTAGCGTATATTAAGGCTTGTCAAACTAGTAACTATCCGTTCCCCTATGTCGGGTGTACACATGGTACGGTTTATCAACCGTATACATATTTTACCAGCAACAAGCTCCGCTTCCCGGTTCCTAATGGTAAATGTTTACCACAGGCTATACTAGGTGCGGATATAATTACAGATGGTGGCGGACCAGATGCGTTTATTTGGATGGACCAAAAGTATGCCATCACGTTGAATATACTCAAACATGCTAAAATTATCTATACTAGGTCCGATCTAATAGCTCACGATGAATATATTGAGCAGCTAGATAGGGGTGTAAACATTAATCTAGTATATTGTTCAACCGATCCAGATGTTAACAAGGTGTTACATCCAGGTGCGCCTAGCTATCTACGTCTAGTCAAGGATTACAATAAGCTCAAATTGTTAGGGTTTAACGTTAACTGGATTTTCCTTAAATTTACTAACACCTATAGCTGGAATGTTCCGAATGATGAAAAAAATACTAGCATGACCATTAAGGAGGTTAGGTCTGATGTTTTAAAATCACTTGAAGTCGTTAGCTTAGATATGTATAGGATGAAAATATTTTAGTGTTAATACTATAGTTGACTAGTTTAGTTTTATATGCTATTCTCTGATAAACCACAGGAGACACTTTATGCAGATTAATAAAGAAGTACTGAAAAGCCTAAATCCTTGTGCTGATAGATATAAGCATTTTCTAAAACACAATGCTAGCTTTGATGGAAGCCTTAGTGAATTCCTAGACTTACCTAATCTTGCTTACTCTGATAAAGTTTGGGTTGCAGAAAAGGTGTTAACCCAAAATCAAGCCGTTAGCTGGGCAACTCTTTGTGCTGAAAGTGTAGTTCATATGTTTGAAGCTAAGAATACAGACGACAAGATTCTTAACAATTGCATCAATTTCCTCAAGACTATTAATGATTTTGATAACTTGACTGATACTGAAAGAGAGGAGATTGAAAAGCACAGGGATATTATTGGAGACTGTTGTACCGCCCGAGCTTCCCGCTCCGCTGTCCGTGCCAACTATTATGCCCTCTATGCCGTCTATGCCGCCAATGCCCTCTATGCTGTCTGTGCTGCCGTCCGCTTGATCGCCGATGCCGCATACAATGCCGTCCGCTGTGCCAACTATGCCACTAGTGCCGCCCACTATGCCGCCAACCCTACCACTTATTCTGTCAGCGATTCTACTAAAAATGCCGCTCAACAAAATCAAGAAGAACTCAACATTCAATTTCTTAAGCAAGTGATTAGTTTATAGTTGACAAGCCTGGCCCTATATGCAACAATGGGTTAAGAGCAACAACACAGGAGACACTTTATGCAAATTAACAAAGAATTCTTGAGAAGCCTAGAGCCTTGCGCTAGCAGGTATGAGAATTATCTAGAGCATCACGCTGAGTTTAACGGTAGTTTTATCGAATTCCTGGACTTACCTAATCTTGAGTACGCCGATAAAATTTGGGTTACCAAAAATGTATTAACTAAACACCAAGCTATTAACTGGTCAATACTTTGTGTCGAAAGTGTTGTGCATATTTTTGAAGCAAAGTATCCAGATGATAGATACATTAGTAATTGTATTCGATACCTTAAAACAGTTAAGGATTTCAATAGTTTGACCGATGCTCAAGTATTGGAGATTGAAAGGCATGAAGCGATCTACCGTACTGCCAGCAATACCCCTATTCACTACTATAATACCCATGCAGTCCGTGCTACCTCCGATGCTGCCTATTATGCCATCCGGGCCGCCTGTGCTGTTCGTACTTCTGAAGCTGTTTCCTATGCCACCCTTGCTGCCTTCCATGCCACCGAAGCCACCTTTGCCGATGAAGATGCTTTCTATGCCTCTAATGCTGCCCGTTCTGCCAAGCAAAAACAGAAAGAGCTTAACATTCAGTTTCTTAAACAAGTAACTAGTGTTTGAAAAGGACTCCATATGCAGATCAATAAAGAAGTACTGAAAAGCCTAAATCCTTGCTTTGATAGGTATGAACATTTCCTAGAGAATAACGCTAATTTTGATGGAAGCTTTAATGATTTCCTAGACTTAACTAATCTTGACTATGATGATAAAACTTGGGTTGCAGAAAAGATTTTAACCCAAAACCAAGCTGTGATTTGGTCTGTTCTTTGTGCTGAAAGCGTATTACATATTTTTGAGAAAAAATACCCAAAAGATAAACGCCCTAGAGATTGCATCAATTTTCTTAAAACAGTTAAGGATTTTAATAACTTGAACGATATTGAAAAGTCGGAGATTAAAAGACACTTAGATATTATTCAAGTCAGCTATGCCACCGATTGCGTCGCCTATGCCGCCACCGCTGTCCACTATGCCACCTATAATTCCGCCCGAGCTGCCTCTGGTGCCGCCAACTATGCCATACATACTGCCAACAATGCCGCCTATAGTGCCGCCTATGCTGCCAGAAATGCCGGTGAAGATGTCAGCGCTGCCGGGAATAACCAGCAAGCTCTTAACATTCAGTTTCTTAAGCAAGTGACTAGCTTGTAGTGTTTTATTAACTTTTTAAAAACCACTTGCTTTAATAAACATTTTAGATTATAATTTAACAATGCATCAATATCTGATGCCATTTTATGAGGTGTGCGTGATTAATGTAACCAATCTTAAAAAGCTACGCAACTATTTGGAAAAGCATGTAACGCAAGATAAATTTGATATGGGAGATTTTCGTAGCAAAACTCTTGATGTAGACACATCTTGTAGTTTTACTACTAAAAATATATGCGGTACCATCGGTTGCGCCCTTGGTTGGGCACCATTTGTTAAGGGATTGGAACCCGAACCAGTTGAATTTTATCCAGGTGGATTTTTCGGTATACCAGAGTTATGTTTTTTTCATATTCCGAACGCCTTTTTAATATTGCAGACGGTAATGATACTTGGAATTTCCTATTTAGTAATGAGTGGAAAGACTATGATAACAGTGTAGAAGGTGTGGTTGCCAGGATGGATATCATTATTAAAACCCCTGACTTGTTTGAGGTATAACTAAAGGGTAGATGCGAGAGCTAGCCGCTGTTATGAAATCAAAATGCCTACCGTTTAAAAACTATTTGAAATTACACTACTTTTTCTTGAACAATACCGCATTCTGTAGTGTAGATAACTCGCCTTATTCCTGATCGCTTAATAAGGTCCTGGCAATAAATACATGGCTTACTAATGGCCATTTCACCGTTTTTGTTTTCACGATATACGTAGATATCACAACCCCTGATTTCCCTAAAACCTGCGTTAACAATTGCAGATGCTTCAGCGTGTAGATCCTCATATGGAGTATTGCTGCGGGTATGAGTTTTTATCGAATTATACCCTCTGGACACTTCTCTAGATCCGTTTGCAATTACCGCGCCTATGCGCGCTTTTGAGTGAGTACTAAGCTTTGACATTTTTTGAGCTAATTTAATAAACTTTATCTTCATATTTTATTTTTTAGTTAACCCCTAACACTACCAGTCGTACAGCTCTTTTTCTTTTTCTTCTTGATGTTTTTTAAGATTTACTTGTAGGGCGGCGTATTTAACCATAACCGATCTGTATTCGGAAAGCAATTCGGCCGGTACTTCAATGCCCATTTCATCTAAATATGCTTCACCGAACACTTCCAATGTTTCTGATTCATCCCTTAGCCTATAGGTGAAAATATCATCAAGGCTAATTGTTACTTTTTCATATGCTATATCCCCATGGTTTGCGCCAGGAAACGCAAGTAATATCACGTCTCCGTTGAATAAACATTAACACAGTGTGACACTGGAATCAACTAACATTTGAACTATCTGGAATTACCGGATAGTTGCTCCAAATACCTTGAATTTATTAACAATTTTAAGCATATCTTCATACATTAAACCATGGCTTGTTTCGGTCTGGATCAAATGGTCACTTAAATGCAACATATCCGAGTCATCGTCTAAAATAACAAAATTCTTAACATCTGTATGCAAATCCAACCAACCCTGTATTTCATGGCCCCGTTCGATACCCCTATCGGAGCCTTTAGGGGTAACCCCTATAACAGATTCCTTGGGAATCCCTACACAATTTAATAGTTTCCTTAGTTCCCCCAAAGAGCTTGAGATTCTCCATGTAGATGATATTACTATTTTAATATCGGGGATAAGTTCCATTAAAAATTGAAGATTAGAGCTTGCAATTGGGCAGAGGTTTTTATATGGACGCTTGCCCTGTCTTTTGTAGTACCTAGCTGACTGCTTAGAGTTTAAAACGCCATCTATATCCAGGAATAACACTTTCACCATAAAACCTATTATAGCTTGCTTTCGCTAATTCCGCTATCTTTTTCATTAACAGTTAAGGGGCCGTAGACTATTTGATAATCACCGATGGACATCGATAACCTCATGAATTTACTAATCATCATGTTAATTCGATTATTTAGACTTACCCCTTTAAACTCGTCTGAAATAATTTCAATAAGAAAAACATCATCTTCCTCTAAAAACACCTCAATCCTTTCATATTTGAAACCCTTAAGGGCAGCTTGAGCAGATTTAAGAAACTGTTCACTGGTCACTGGTCACTCCCTTGAGTTCTTTCTTATTTACACTTGTCCATTTGCCGATCCCATCCCCAGAAACAATTTCAGCCGTAAAAAAAAGCCCGTTGTCGGTTTTATAAGCCTTGACTAATTTAACAATGTAGCTCTTTCCAATCACTTTGTATTTAGGAAAGTCTTTAATGAAATGTCTGTTGATTTTCATACAAACTCCTCCAATTCTGGCTTAATTTTTCTAACAGTTCCATATGATGGCCCGGAGAAGATATAGGATTCATATTTATCAAGCAAATCACAAAACATTCCGCCCTCACTGTTTGCTACTTTTTTAAGCAAATCCAGCTCTTTCTGGCCACTAGTGTTAACCCTTGAATCGTCTGAGTAATGAAAATACCAGTCGTGCGAATTTAGTAGCTTGTAGAATTCTTTAATAGTCATAAATCCCCCTCAACCTGTTTCCTAAGTACATAGTATCACAAAAAAAGTTGTGAGTCAATAAAGATTATTTTTATAGATCGTTAAAACTACTCGGTAGGCTCTTTTTTTAATTCCACCTTGGGCTCTTCTTTAGCCTTAACCTCAACATCATCTAGTTTAGAAAACTCAAATGAATTTTTAAATGAGGAATTAAAATACTTTCCGATTGACTCTGATTTTAGCAGAGATTCGAAATCCTGCATAGATGTTTTGTCATAAGAATACAAAGTGCCGTTTTTGAACTTTACGTATGTTACGTTACTTTTAAAACCAACCAGCTCTATGTTGGAAGAAACAACTTTTTTAATGATATCTAGCGTGATTACTTTTTTCACTTGATAACTCCTGAGATTATTAAAACACCCAAAAGGCCGACACTGAGTGCTATGTTAGTTTGTGCTAATACCATCCCTAGCCTGTAAATAAATCTTGTCTTATGATCGGGGATTAACTTAATAACATAAACCGAGAAAAGTCCCGTAATAGATCCTAAGACTGCTATAAAAATCTGATTGTTCATACCTCCTCATCCTCAAATATCATGTTTATCGGGCTTACTTTCATTCTATCCTGTTCTGGTTTTTTTTCAACTACTTTTTCAACTACTTTTTTATTTTTTACATTAAGTGTTCGTTTTTGTTCAATTATGTAGCTATCAGCTATTTCCTGATTTTCCCTTTCATTTTGTTCGGCTAGTTCCGGCAAATATTCTTCACAAGCAATATCGTAAATTTGATTGTAGTTTACCTTCTCTAGGTTTGATTCGTAGTAATGCAGTAAAACCGAATCCCAGGTAATTTTATCGCCGTTCATAACTTCATTTAGTGGCATGTGAAAAGTAGAGGAAAACCACCGGCATACTTTTCTAAAAAAACCCATGTCGGAATATTCCAAAGCTTCTGAAATGGCTTCGGTTTGTGCAAAAGTGTACTCTGTATAAACTTTAGACATTATTCATCCAAATCTACTTCCATTACATTTTCTGGGGAAACCTCTTCAGCAATACCAGCTTCTTCTTTTTTAATCTTTTTCTTACGAATTGCGCTGGCTAGTCTTTTTTGAGTGGCTTCGAGTCGCTCTTGTTGCTTAACTTTAAACCTTTCTTCTGCGTCAATTGCCATATTAATTAGCTCGATAATTATGTTGTAATCTAGATGGCCTCCATCAATTTCTCGATTTTTGTAGAAATCGGGAGAAGCAACAACTCTAAACTTGAGTTCAGACAGGGCAAACGACGCATTCTGGGCCTCTTTTGACGCTAGGTGAGGGTTTGTACTGCCTAAAAGCTCACGACGCTTAGAATCGGCTCTAATGCGGTCAAAAGGGCTTAGGACGCATTTAAAACTAAAACGGCCAATAAATGTTTCTCCAGAACTTTCGCCAATTCCTGAATAATCTGTAGATGCAATAGATCCCTCAAAAGTAAAGTCGGACATTTTATTTCTCCATTCGGTCGTTTAAAGGGCTTTATAGCCGTTTTAAAGGCTTTTTTGTATTTACCTAACATCTCTACCGCAAAAACATTCCAAATAGCTTTAAACGGCATTTAAAGGGTTTTGGTGGGCTATTCCAACACCGTTGGCTTTTGCTTTTTACAAAACCAGCTCATTTTCATTAAAAGTCTATTTAAAAAGAAAAAACTAGCATTTTAATAATACCACAGACTTTGGCACCACTTGAGTTATTCTTTTTGTTTCTACCAGAGAATTGATAACTCTGTGTGTTCTAAAAAATAAAAATTGTTTTTTGATATATCTTGTTAACTTCTCTCTTCTAACCTCTACCCTCTCCCTTCTATCTTCTACTCTCTACCCTCTGTGTCTCACTTATCCGTCTCATTATCCGTCTCATCTTAAAAATATCAACAATACTCTATACTTAGGTTACCTGTTTTATAAAACATTTCCCCTCTAAAAAAATCGTTTTTTTTCACAAAAAATGATACGGCATGTTTTTTTTTATTTTTTCCACGTTTTTTAGTGTTTAATTTTTTACTTGAAAGTCGCTTTTAATGAGACGGATGATAAAGTGGTAATATAGTGCAATAGGGGTAAAATGATTGATTTAGACAGAATTCAAGAAAAAGGACATACATTTAGAGTTGTATTGAAAAACACTAAAGAGATAAGTCAGATAGATATTGACTCACTAGCGGAGTGGGGTTATATGTTTAGACAGTACAATATATGTAAAGAAAAGAAGCTAGAAGCTGTAACTAAAAACGTATGTTCTGTACTGAATTCAATACTTTATCAGCGTAGGGTGGTTTTTGTTTTAACCAGGGAATCGGTAAAAAATATAGTATCTTCCGATAAGAATTGGAAAACAAGGGTAGGGTTTAGAAACGAAAATTATAGGAAAATTATAGGATTGTTGTGTAAAAACAACATAATAGAGGAGATAGTCTTTCCAGAAAATAAGTCAAAGAAGACTATGGTTTTTAAGGTTATAGAGCCTTTTTTTCTTAGTTTGTTACAGGTAGATGCTGAAAAACAAATGAGTGAAGTATTGTTTTTTATAGACAGGAAATCTAAAGAAAATAATAAAACAGAAAAAGACCATAAAACAATCGAAGGTCTAACCATGAAGGAAAGGATAAAGGAAAGGATGAATAAAACTCTAAAGGAGGAGTTTGAAAATGAACGAAAAAAATAAAGCAGATCCAGAAAAAGTCTTTACGCACTGGAAGAATTCCGTAAATAAAGAGTTGGGTAAAAGCAGGTATACTCAAAAGGACAGGGAGGAACCTCTAGCTGAGCTATGTGAGCAGTTTTTTATCTATAAGATAGATTATGAAGTTGCCCAAACATTCGGTAAAAAAGTCCTGGAATTTATGGTCACAAACGAAGGACGTAAGGGACAGGGCAAATATAAAGGTTGGAGCAAGAGCATAATTGACGAGTTTGAATCTAATCTATTTGAGTATTACAGGGAAACCCTAAACCTAGACACTAGAGAGGTAGTAAAATACGAAGCAAGGGGCAAAGAAACCTACGGTACCGTTAGATACATGGACAGGCAATCTCTAATAGTCGCCTGGTCTAAAATGAAGTTTGATGAAAATTGGACTGAAGCTATTTTGTCTAGAATGTCACAAAGTGGGAAGCTCTTTAAATGATATGTTTGCTGCGGAAGTTTATTCTGCCTCCTGGGCTATTAACGGAACTGAAAGGCCCTATTGGGCTAAAAACGCATACTAAAAAAGGACAATTAAATGCTAGAAAAACTACTAAACCTAAAAAAAACCAGCAAGATTTTATTTTATCTACTAATTCCTCTAGTGGTGGCGGCTGCAATCATGAAACTGATCATGCAGTTTAACCTATATGGAGCAAAAAAAGACCTAGATAAAGCTGAAAAAAAAGATACCCTGCTAAAGACTGAGCAAGAAGAGCTTCAAGCAAAAGCCTCTATTCACATCAAACAAGCAAAAGAACATAATTCTAAAGCAAAAGAACATGAGAAAAATGCGGAAAGTGAAGAAGTGGATCTTAACTGGAACAAGAAAAAATAGGGGTTTTATGAAAAAATTAGTGCTATGTTTTTTAATTTCAACACAATCATTTGCAAGCTGCAATTGGGAAACAGACATTAAAAAGCTTGGAGGCTCTTATGTGTATACAGAGGGTTGTTTCCTAGAGAGTGGTCGATTGGTTAATAAAAACAAAGAGTTACAGTCTGCTATTGCTGAATACAAAAAAGAAGCAGAATCTTTAGGCAAAACCATTGAATTCAAAGACTTGGCGATTGCTAAATCAGAAGAAAGGGTTAATAATTTCAGGGAAGAGTCATACAATCAATATGATAGGTTGTTGAAACAAGAAAAAATGTCTAGGGCCAATGATTACCTATACTTTGGTGCTGGTATTATTGTTACAGCTCTTGCGGTGTGGGGGGCTGGACAGTTGGGAAGATAAGTGCTATACTGAAAATAGACCTATAAAAATTTTGGAGTTTTATGAAAAAAATCATCTGTCTTATCCTTGTATCTGTGGTAACAATGTCGTGCGGAAAACGAAGGACTTATTTTGTCTTGGGAACACCAGGAGTCACTGGACAAAACGGAGTTAGTGCTGGTCTAGACATTGAAGATCTTCAAGCTGGCTCACCATGTTCTACTGGTGGTCTAAGGCTAACATCATTTCGTGACACTAATGATAACGGATTGCTTGAATCTGGCGAATCAGTCGTTGCTATCAAAACAGTGTGTAACGGAGTCGCAGGTCAAGATGGGGCAAGTGCATCGGTTACCGTTCAGTCTGTAGCCGCTGGTTTTGATTGCCCCACCGGAGGTTATACAATCACATCTAGCAGTTCTCAAACGGTCGCGCTTCTTTGTAATGGTTTGAACGGAGCTAACGGCGCTCAAGGTATTGCAGGAGTACAGGGTATTCCAGGACTTCAAGGCCCCGCTGGTCCACAAGGACCTAATGGTAACAATGGTAACAATGGCTCTCAAGGTGCTCAAGGTGCTCAAGGTGCTCAAGGCAATAACGGATCTAACGGCTCTAATGGAAGTGCAGGTACTAGCGTTACCCCGGTAAAGTTTTGCTCTAATGACAACACTTCTTTCCCGGAATACGGACTAATGGTAGGAGACAAGCTGTTTGCTGTGTATTGGGGTACAACTCCCGGATCACCTAACGCAAAACAAGCCTTTCTAGCTCTGATCACTCCTGGCAATTACCAGTCAACTGGTGGAAATAACTGTAGCTTTACTATCAACTAGTAATTGGGCCAAGGATGGCTATTCTTTTTCTTCTTTAGAGATAGTTACTTTTTTACCGCCCAACCCGATCGATCTAGAAAAATACAGACCTGCGGTTAACATAAACAATTGCAGAGTGTTATCTACGTCCATGCCATCTACAATCTTTGCAAATTTATTAATCAAAGCAAGTAGACATAGGGTAAACGATATAAGCATCATCGTTAAACTAACACTGGGCCCGCCCTTGCTCTCGTCTCTTATCATAAAAACAGGGACACCGCTTATCTGCCACTCTTTCATTTTTTTCTGGATTTTTTCGTATAAATCATTCATTTTGTAACCCGTTATTAAGTTTTAAAAAAATATCCTTAGGCGTCAGCAAATTAAAATCTTTATCAAAAACATAACCAATAGATTCAAGAACTTCTCCAACTGCCTCTGAACAGTTTTTACCGCTCTTAAAGGGGTTATTTTTGAGTTTAAACCTATCTGCAATCACTAGCCCTATATTTTGCCAAAAACCGTATTCTAGCCCCGCGCTATCTATGCAATAATTAATCAAAGCCCTGTGTTGAGAATCTTCTACTTCAATACTAAAGGATTTTACTGTTACGGCGTGCGCGCTCCAAAGCTTAGCCCCCATGAATCTGGTACCCGATCTACCCACCGATTCATAGATTAGCTCTCTTTCTTTACCCTCAAACTTAATATAAACATGGCTGTATTCGGTACCCATGTAATATCTGATTGCAAGACTACCTATTTTAAATTTTGAGCTTGGTTTGGAAAACCCTACTGTTATTTTTTTCATGGTTTTTAATTACCTATAGGTGAATTTGAATTTTGGCTATCCAGTTGTCAATGTTTTCTTGAGTTACAATACCCGATGGTGTTTTTTGTTGAAGGCTGTAAATTGCCGTTGGAAATGCTCCCTGGGAAAGTCTAATAATAACGTCAGAATATTCTTCAAACATAGCGTTTGATTGGGAAACCGTCATTCCAGTTAAAGTATTGTCCGCATATAGCTCTGTCAAAAGATCAGCGGACACCTTTTGGTACGACAATATTTTTGCTACTATCATCTGTTTAATTGTAATCGCGTGTTGGGCGTCTGGAACTACCTTGTTTCCATCCAGGAGCCATCCAACTTGAGGTGTGATGATAAAATCAGTTACGTCTACGATTGATTCGTAATTCTTAGAAATTCCTTGAAAATCTTCATCTTCAATTTCCTTAATCACAACTACTTTATAATTTTGTATAAGTGCATATTTTTTCATAAATTACCCTTTATTCGTCTAACTTAGTTAAATCTAAAAATTCCACTTCTTTTTTAAGTCTGATAAAACTTCCGTATAGCCCAATATGGTTGAAATAGTAAAAATCATCATATTTTTTATTAACTCTTTCAATTCTTACTTCTAATTTGAAAGAAACTTCACCAGTAATATCGGAGGGAGACATGGAGTTTTCAGGAATTACAAGTGAAAAACTACCGTTAGGCAGAGGTGTTCCGCTGCCAGAAAAAAGAAGTGTTTCTGTCCAGTTGTCATCGATGCTTATGGAATAAACCTTAAAATCACAGGTCCCTATCGTTTTTGTTTTATTGTTCTTATATAGACCGGCTATAACCTGTATTCCGTCAAAAGTTTCAGAATTGAACTTCATCCAACTTTTTATTTTATAATCACTTTCATTACAACCCCTATGTGTGGTCTTTGTCATTAAAGAATTGTAATTACAAGAAGGAGTGACTACAGTCTTATTTTTAAAACATAGTTTTAATGGCTGTACATAGTTGTTATTGACTGTAGATTTAACCCTTCTTGAAGCCATTATTCTGCTACCGTAATGCCTACGGCCCCTTTTTTAGGTTGCGAATCGACATCAACTGTGAATAAAACGACGTAATGAGTTAAGTCTAGAATAGAAGAAGCTGAAACTGGAGTCATTTTAAAAACACCATTTGCGTCTGAAACAAGACCACTTTGAGAAATTCCGGTCGTCACACCATCTTTATCATAAATTGTAAAGGATGCTGTTCCAAGACCGGAGTTTATTTGCTGCCCATCTTTTGCCATCCACAAAGAGCACTGAAGCTGGTTAGACGCATTTATAGAAAAGATAGCCCGTGGTTCGTAATTAATGGCTCCTAATTTTTCAGAAATTCCCGAAATAGGTAGGTAATTATGTCTCATAGAAGAATCAGCAATAATACTTACCTTTATTGTGTAAAAATTATCTGTTAAATCTAAAAGAGACGCGATAGGTGTTATGGAAAATTGCCCGTTTGCGTCAGGGGCTATGCCACTTTCAGACATTCCAGCTACTAAGTCTGAATTTTTATCGTAGATAACATAGGAGGCTGTCCCTAATCTAAAAACATCTGTAATTATGTCATTGTTTATTGACGCCCAAACGCTACCTATAAAATTTTCGTTCTCGTCTATCGTGAATATTCCTCCAACTTCATACCCCAATGATCCAGAAGATGATATGCCAGAAGATTCTATATCCAGGAATGCTAGGTTATTATCTCTATTGCCTACAGCGTCAACAGCTTTAACGCCTATGTAATAGACTACACCTGAGCTAAGCAGCACGCTGTTAGGAAGAGTAAAAATATCAAACTGTAATTTATCCGTAATAACAACGATGTTAGACTGATAAAAAAGATTAATAGAATCTCCTGCCTTTATGTATACTTCGTACCTTATAGGAGCAGAGGCGTCTGTCGCTGTACCCCATGTTGCCCTTATTTGCCCTAGTGGTTGTAACGAAAGAGATACTATTCCAGAAAAAATTGGAAGAGTTAGATCCACAATACATGCTTGAGATGTACCTTGATACGCCCTGGATATAGGGTATATTAATGGATTGTCTACTGGAGAGGAAGTGCCCTGGTAGGCACTTCCATACGCAAATATATTTGGCATATTAACTATCTCTCAAGGCTGGTCTAATGTCTACTCCCGGAGGTGATGTAAACGTGTAACGAACTAGCGTGCCGACTACGTTTGGAATAGTCCCAAGAGATAGCCAAGTAGCTCCTTCATCATCGGAGTACTGGAAATTGGCGGGATTGCTTGTAATGGTTTGATTAAGCAATAGATTTCCATCTAAGTCGTAAGATCTAAAACGAAGGGTGCTTGGAATTGAGCTGCCATATGCAAACTTTAGTCTAAATGCTACTCTAGTTGGGGAAAGACTGCTTGAGCTATCATGTGAGTATTCCCAGTTGTCTGAGATGTCGTCGTTAGATTCTGTAACAATAACAATATCAGATATTTGAGATGCTGTTTGAGATGTAACCTTAAGTATGTTCCAGGTAATTTTTAGTTGTATTTGTGTAGGGATAACTAACGAACTCAATTCAGTTTTATCACAAAGTACCCAACCACCGGTTGCGGAACCAAAGCCACTGGTTCTATAATAAATAGAATATGTATCTGTAAGGGCTCCTAGTTTATCAATAACAGAAACTGCCTTTAGTATACTGTTTGGTGTGTCCATTACTTTAGTGATGACACTATCTCTACCAACTCTTTCATCAATTGACATGTCTAAAGAAACAAACCCTCTTTGACCAATGGTAGTTCCCACCATAATGGCAATCCCGCTACCAATATTAAAACCAGATACAGTTGTTAGCCCAAATCTAACCGATCCAAAGGTATTTGACATAGCCTCATAATAAGAATTATTTGTTCTCCCACCTTTAAACTGGTATTCATTGTTTACCAGCCTCTTACCGTAATATAAAGATATGTTTGATATAAGAACAAACAAATCCAAAGTGTTGGAAAATTGACAAAATGTAACAGTAGGTAGTGTTACCTCGTTCAAACTACCTAAAACATTTGAAGTAGTTAGTGAAGTCCACGATGTTGCGGCACTTGTTAAATCACTAAGTTTACCCATGTATAGGTTAGTGGTAGTACCAAAAGCCGCACAACCATTGCCTACCAGGGCACCATAAGATACGTGCTGAGGATTTGCGTAGTTTTCACCGTTATTGGCCAGTAGTACACCGACTAGTGGGGTCAAGTTACCAGTTTTTGTAACAAAATTGCCCCCAGTAGTACCAAATGCCCTGCCAATTACGTGTACTCCAGCTTGCGAACCAACCGTGCTTATGGAAGCACCGACGGAGGTAGTGGACATTTCAAAAGTATTTGATGTAATATTTCTTGCAAAGTAAACAGTGTTGGTGATCAATCCCGTATAAGATCCGGTAGTTTTAAATAAGATTGGATCGCTATTTAAAAAACCGTGGGCTGTTAGTGTGAATACTCCTGGCGCGGCGTTTGTGCCTGTAATTGCAGATTCTGTAAAAGTAGGCGCTATTGACGTATCATAGACATAGTATTGATGTGTGGCTGCTGTGCCGTTATGTACATAGGCTTTATTATTGGCTTGATCTAAAAGCATACCCACAGAGGCTATGTTTAATTGACCTACTCCAATATTAGCCGGATCTTGCAGAAAATATTTAGCTTTTTGGTCATCACCGGTGGCTGGCGCAATTGAAACAGCTCCTAACGGAGTAAAGTCGGCTAAATCAATTTTGTTTAGAAGACTAATCCCACCGTTAATAAGCACTGCATTGGTATAGCTAAAAAATACTTTCCAACCAGTGGTACCAGTATCCAATACCTCTAGTCCACGAAAAGAAGTGGTTGTAGTAATATCTGGAGAGGAAATGATCAACTTTCCGACATAAGTAAGAGTTCCCAATTTAATGTTATTGTTATATAGAATTAAAGCTACTGAACCGGCTATTGGGGTTCCCATAGCAAATACCCTAACAATATCCCCTGTTTCTACGGTAGATGGGAAGGTTACTCCAGAAGGAATAACAGAAGACTCCACAAGTACATCTGCAAAATGTGGAACAGAGGGGCCTAGCGACGGACTTCCAAACACTGTTCTCTCAGAAACCCTTCCAAAAACTGTAGTTTTTGTTTGATCATAAGTGGTCACGACACTTTCTAGTAAATTTAAATTTTTATATCCCATCTGATACTCCTTAAACGATAACCCAAGTTATTGAGTCTCTTCTGTATTTATTACTAATTAAGCTATAAGCAATGTTTTTAGAGGCTATAGTTCCCGGAAATGTCGGGCTGCTATATTCTATTTTTGTAATTCTTTCATTTTTATTTCCAAAATCAACATAAGTAACAGCTTGCACCCTATCGTGTGAGGCTAATATTTGATTTTTAATGTTATTAACAAAACCGTATTTTGTTGAATCTTTTTGCCCGTTTAGTGTTCCAACGGTCATTATATTGTCAGGATTTGTAGCCTCTGTCATGGCCTCTATTGCCAAATTATCTAATTTAGTATCTATAGAATTTAAAGCAACAATTTGTGTATCTTGTTTTGCTTCAGTAGCCGCCCCTGCTGGAAACAGCACAACACCAACGTTTATAGATCCGTCTGGGTTTATTGCTAATTCGTTTGTTCCATTACCTATCCTGACACTATCTGCAACATCTCCAGCGTTGGGGACATTGTTTTGATGAGACAATTGAACTTCAAGTTCTGCGTTTACCGTCCCAATACTGATAGATCCGTCGGATAACCTAACAGATAGTGGGTTTTCTGTGCTGTAAAAGTTACCAAATTCGTCTACACTTATAACTCGCCTGGCTACTACAGGCTCCTGCTCATAAGTGTAAAACCCCTGGTCATCCTTAGGTACTACCACTTTTCTCTGCTCTTCTGCAGAAATAGTGGCAGAATCGGTAATTAAAAAATTACTTAAGTCTATTCGAGAGTTTATGTTTTTATCTCTAGGACCTACAAGGATTGTAGTTTCAGATATGACTTTTTTGACTTCTAGTATTACAGAAGAAACTAAAGAGCTTTCTATTTTTACGTATTGCTTTACTCTAAATCCAGAAGCAGTAGATAGGATAATAGATCCGTCTGCTCCACCATTTTGAATAAATAAACGTGTTGGAACTGCATTCCAACTGCGCTCTATAGCCATAAAACCCCTGTAACACTACCCTTAGTGTCCCAAGTAAAAGATTGTAATTTAAGGGATTGTTAGATTAGCCCCAACACCTTAGCTATTGTAGCTAAGATACCGATAATACTGGCTATTAGTGCTGACCATTTTACAGATGATTTAAGCCAGTAGTCCTTGGCTTTAACAGGTACTTCTAGGGCTGATATTCTATCAGAGTGACCGATGTTGCTTTTGGAGCCATTTACGATTTTTTCTAAGCTAGTAGAGCGCATCTCATGTAATTCAACGGTTTTAGTGAGGCGTTCTAGTAACAGGTTGTTTTTGTTGAGGTTTTCTTTAAAATAGCCCAACTCTTTAGAGTTACCAACAGATGTGGCGTGGTGTTCTGATAATGAATTTCTAAGCTCTTTTTGATCTTCTCTAACTTCCTTAAGTAGATCAAATATTTGTTCATTTTTCATAACACTACCGTGATATATGGCTTAAGGAAGAGTGGCAGCTCCACCTTCAGACTGAGGTCCAGACTCATCTGTAGCGTTAGTTCCCATGTAAGTTACAGAGATACGGCCGGTAGCCTTACCCTGAGCGCCTGTCCCGTAGCTGATAGGGATACAGTTTTCCACAGTCATAACTGGAGCAGAACCGGCAGGAGATTGCCTATCGGTCATAGCTAGGGTGATTGACTCTAGATTCAAAAGATCTTGAAGCTTGGGGAATTTTGGTAGAATGTGTCCACCGTTTCCAATGATCCTAAATCCTGAGCAATTAACTGTCACAGCTTCATAAGAAGTGGGGGTAATTTCTTGGGGCCCAAATCGACCTAGGGTGTGGATAGCCTCTGCACCGATATTTACCGAATAATTACATGAATCAAACAAACCCACGAGTACGTTGTCTACATATACAAGGGCCCGAGCACCATTAAAAACTTTTGACTTAGCCATATAAACTCCTAATTACTTATTATTGTGATGCGCTAGAGCTGATTTGAGAAATTTTCAAATCAAGAATTCCGAAATAAAGCCCTGTAGCTAGTTTATATTCAACGTAAACATAAATGGCAGGCCCTTGAATTTCGATCTTTGCATTCTTATAACCAGCGGGTGCATCGTCAGATGTGCCAATCAATTTCTGTTTCTTGTAAACATCCATTTTAGAGGCTAGGAAGGATAGACCAGTGCTAGCGTCAACATCGGCAAGTGATTGACCGATAAACGCTCTCTGGAAGCTATCGTTAAGGTCCAGGGCTACTAGGTTTGATGTATAAACAGCCTGTAGTGAGTTATAGACGAAGTTTTCGTCAAAACCGTAGGTAGTTTGATCGCTTACCCACTTATTACCAAAGGTGTCTTTTTCAAGGAAAAGCCCGCCAGCGGTTAGTGCATCGTCAACATCTCCAGGACTTCCAGAATCAAAACCGCTTGGGTCTTCAAAGGAAATTACGTTGGCGTATTTGTTAACAATGTTCTTATAGAAACCAGCAGTCTGCATACCAACGGCAATACAGGCAGTGTGCCAAGGTTGAAAGCTAACAATCGCTCCAAAACCGTCAACTTGTGAAGATTTTTGGAAACATAGAGTAAACAATCCACCACCTAGTTGTGCCATTGCGTCTTTAGCTTCAGAATAAGTTCCCCAAAAGGAACAAGCGCCTTGGCGTGGTTTCTTGATATGTGGATCAACCATCTTTAAACAGTGATTCTTAACCAATGCGTTTATTGCGGCAATAGTATAAGTAGAGCCAGAATCGGTTAAACCATCAGTAATGTCTGAAGATGCGTTCCTTGAGAACAGTGGCAATACAAAGTTGATATCAACGGTTTCACAGATATTTACTGCACCGACAACATCGGCGGCCAATGTTGCGCCCCTTAGTCCACCGACTAGATAGTTAACAGATGCTGTTTCGTCAGGTAGTCCGGCAGTCGCTGTAGCTTCAAAATCAAGCCTAGAAGCATTCAACATGCCAGTTTCAAAATTAGCCAATGAACGCTTAACTTTGCCAGGTGTAATGTCAGAATCAGTGCTGGCAATACCCAAAGCAATGACTTGATCTAAATCAAAGGGAGAAGATTGAGTGCTGTTTGAATTCACATCTGCAGAATAACCAGTCTGGCTATTGATGAAGTCTGAAAGGTCTTTAACAGTAGGGTAGTTAGATAGTTGTAGTGAAAGGTTAGCACCGGAGCCACCAGTTACGGTAGTGCTCAAGGAAGTGGCGCTAATGGTCATTACAGCAGTAGTTCCTTCGTAACCGATTCCGAAAGCAACAGCGGCTTCAGAAACGAAAGACTCATTTAGATTGATATCACTACGCTTGATATCAATCTGAGACTTGGGTTCGGCAGAGGAGGTATAAAGACCTGCATCAAAACCAAGGGCGGCTAGGTCGCCTAGAGTACTGTCTATTAGCTCAAAAGCCTTAGAATAACCCTTGCGATTAGCAAGACTATCTAGGTCTGACTCGATGCGAATAGTATTGGCGGCAGTCCCAGCTACGCAGCTAAGACCAGCGGGCAATGCGGCATCAATAAGAGCGATAACTTCGCTCCTGGTGTCGTAATCAGTTGAAGCGCCAGTAAAGACGTTAATTGCAATTGACGCTCCACCCTGTACTCTAACTGCAAACTCAACACCAGTCAAGGCAACATCGTAGCCTGGAATTACACTGCCCTCATGGGCTGCGCCGGTTTCATCTTGAACAGAGGTTACTTGGTAAAAGTATTTATTACCGTCAGTACCGTAATTCTTATCTGTAAGAGAGCCGTAAGAGTTAGCAATTGTATGGGTGGCCTGAGTACCACCGTTAGTTTTAACGATGAAGATCCTATTTGCTGAACCTGTAATGTTGGCGTCAGAAGAGGGGTTTGATAGGGCTCTAAATGCATCTACGATAGGGCCTGAGGTGTATTTATCAATAACCCTGTCCAACTGGTCTGGAGAGAAGGAGTTGTCCTTGAGGGTTTCTTCAGTGTATTTTGCTCCACCAGAAGATTCACCGATAATAACGATATTACCGCTAACTGCGACCCCTACTGGGTTAGATTTTACGCTTTGCTTGTAATAAAAGCCAGGTTTAGTGAAAGTCCCGAATGAAGTAGTTACTCTTTGTACCATATATATCTCCTATCTAAATTTTTCTATCGTAGACCAAAATGAAAAACACCGTCTTGGAATTTTTCTTTTTTGTCAAAACCAGCGGCTTTAAAATGAAGCCACATTACATTTTCAAGTTTCCCGTCTAACTCGTACTTAGTTTTTAGTTTTACAAAAAACTTACGAAACTCTTCCCTAGTGTCTTCTTTAACAGAGACTTGCTTTTGTTCATGAGCAAGCCTGCGCATTTCTTTAGCTTCTAGCAATGTGTTTTTTTCTTCTCTTTTAGCCATTATTTTTTCTCAACACCAAGGAATTGTTCAACTTTACTGGACTTATTCATTTCTTCAGACTTAGGAAGGCTGGGTTTCTTCATTCCTTTTTGTTCAGAAATAACACCTTTATGGTACTTTTTTGCGTCGTGTTCAATGTCTTTAGAGCTTCCTGGTAAAAGTTTTTTACCAACTTTTAGCGAATGCCCAACGTGAGAAACCCCTCCCTTTTCTGAAATGGGTTTATTTATTCCAATATCTTGACCATAAATCTTTTTGGAGATACTATGGTTCCCTCTTTCACTACGTGATTTCACCTTATCACTGTCGCTCTTACCTTCGTCAACAATGGCTTTCTTCATTTCCATCTTTTCAATGAACTTCTTAAGTGGCTTGACGCTTGCTGCTTCACTTTTCATGAAGGCTGGCTTTTTATTTTCTTTCTTAGGCTCTTCAGACTTTTCAGACTCTTCAGACTTTTCTTTTTCTTCGTGCATTTCGTCTTCGTGTTCGCCGACTTCTTCCTTAGCACTTTCTTCCATAGCTTGAGATTCGCCTTCGCTTACCTCGTCTTCTTCAGAATCACTACCGTCAGGGTTTTTCTTCTTGGGCTTGGAACTGATGCCAACGGTACCTTCAGCGGCTAGCTGTTCAGGACACTCAGCATCTTCAATGTTAGGCTCTTCGCCGCCTTCAATTTCGTGAGAAGTGTTGGCCTTACTTAAGTCTTTGTTTTCACATAGTTCTTGATACTTTTTAAGAGCAGCAACGGCCATCTCTTTAGCGGTGTAAAATTTTTCAGACATAGCATTTCCTCATAAGTTTCAATAGTGTAAAGATTAAGTTTTTCTTGTTTTTTCTATAAATTTCTTTAGCTTCTTGGTTCCCTTCTCTTCTTTCCATAAATTCTTTGTCTTGGAAGGCTTAACCCTGTGCTTTTCTTCTGCTATGTAGTCGGCATCCATGAAGTCATTAATTATGTGTTTTTCATCACTTAGACGTTTCTTAACCGACTTATACAGGCTTTTGGCTATTATTTTTAATTCTTGTTCTTTATATTTCATAGGTATAAGATTGTTTTAATTGTCTTTCTTAGTTCGCCAAACGCCGTTGTCTGCTTCGTCCGTATCTTCACTAGTATCAAGATTAGAGAGGATATTTAACCCTATGCTACCGTCTAGGGCCTCCCTGCAAGTAAAATCAATAGCTTCCACGACTCTATATGGGGTTTTTAGCCAACTTTCCTCTACTTGACCGGACAACACAACAAAACGTGAATAGACGTTGTCTGCACCAAAAGCATCGTTTTTGATCATGTCTGAAAATCTTAAGGAGCTTAGCTGGAAATTGTTGTACTCTAGCAAGCCCTCTCTATAGCGCAATAGGGCATATTTAACAATAGCAAAAAGGAATAGCAGTGTGGATGGATCACCATGGACATGGCATCCAATATTGAAGGTTTCCTGGGTTATAATTCCCTCTCTGCGGGCCCTGTACATTTGATATTTAGGGATAATAGCCAAACTATCAACATCCAGCTCTGTTCCTGGCTCTATTTTAAATGTAGTGCTGCTTTTTTTCTCTAGAATGACATACCCGTTACCTGTTTCTGGGTCTACTGCAATTTGGCCTTCTGAAATATACTTAGCCCCGTCAGTGTTGTTTGGTATTTTAACTATGCCGGTTGCTTGATTATAACTGACAACCTGAAAAGGCTTTACAATGTATGCAATGGGTTTTGATATGCTAGAGGGGTCTAATTCAATTACATCAATCGTAGCATCTCCGAGCGTAGTTAACGACTTATCCTCAAAACTTTCTCCCATGGAGATTGTAACACATGGAAATTGCTCAGAATCTTGTCTAAGTTTTTGAAAATAGTGAATTTTGTTGTTTGTTAGCCACTCCTTACACCTGTCAATTTCCTTCATGCCGAATTTACGTGAAAGGATAGGGTTTTCAATAAAATCAGATAGAATATCCTCGACTAGCCAAAGATTGTTTTTGAGATCATTAACAGCTAAGTCTATGATTTCTTTGATTAATGTTTCAGTAGTGCTTATCATATATTATTTACCGTTAAACTTTTCCATAATAGCTGGAAGAATTTTTGTTTCCCACTCGTACTCGGCCCAGGCTAAGGTCTTGATCATTAGGTGAGCGCCCTGCATTCCCGGATGTTCCCACTTACCTGTTCCGCGCATTGATTCGCTAATTATCCTAAAGGTTAGGGTATCTCTCTGTACTTTGCCTGTTTTCTTATCAATTCTCTGATAAATACTAACACCTTGCAATGGACTGTCTTTATGATTAGGCTTTAGCTTTGCTGATTCAACATTGAACCTTTTAACCAGCCCAAGCTTTGGGCTCCCATCGGCATTATTTTCAATCTTTTTGTAGTTTATGTTATTTTTCTTTAAATAGTCCCTAATCTGGTCTGTTAAGGCTTTGGCAGAAGTACTTTGTTGAGATGGAGGTTTAGAATGTTCAAAAGGAATAACGGCATAACGCTCTCCTTTTTTGTTCCTTTTGGAGGATTTGCCACTAAGAAGCTCTTCCTGGAAACCTGATTTTCTTCCATCTTCTATCCAAACAGCTTTTGCGTCTAGATTTACGATCCAAAGACCCTCTTCAAGCTGTTCGAATGTAATTGAATCTTTATATTTAGTTGATAGTGATCCAAGCTCAGTAGATGCCAATTCAAGCAATTTAGCATGTGTAGATGCGGCTAGTCCACCGGCAGCCTCTTTAACGGTTGTTTCTACTTCTTTTTTTAACTCAAGGAACTGACTGGTTATCGAAGAAACGTCAATTTCAAACTTTAAATTTGCCATTACCCCGCCGGTTTGGTGTGGTGATCGCCAGTGTCTGTAGATCCTGATTTAGCACCTGCCGCGTTATGGACTCTGTGTGTAGGTTTAGCCTTTACATTAGACATGTCTGGTTTTTTAGTCGTCGGCATATTCCTTTCGTCCATACCAGTGATACCCTTAGAGGTTTGACGCCAACTGCTTCTACCGCCAAGGCTAATAACCTTAGTCTTACCGTTTTTAGTAGCCCCAATGGGGACTGGCTTTTTGATGATTCGCTTGGTAGCAATCTTAGGCAAATAAATCTTAGGCAAAGTAACATTAGGCAAAATACTCTTAGCCAAAGAGTCTTGCCTAATTACTTTTTTGAGGAAGACGCTTCCTCACTCTTAGGAAGGTTTGGCTTTTTTTGAGATTTTAAATCATCTAAGGCCCACTTACCAAATCTTTTTGCTGCATTTTTTTGTTCTTTAGCTACATCATGTAGACCGATTTTTTTGAATTTTGCTGCTCTTCTGACGTTTCTACCAGCGTCAGACTCTCCCTTATTTTTCATAGCGTCTTGCGATACAAGATTTGTATTTACACCCTTCTCTTGCTTATTCATTTCTTCATTTTTCATGAAGGCTGGCTTTTTATTTTCTTTCTTAGGTTCTTCGCTTTCTTCTTCCATCTCTTCAGTGGGCTCTTCAGACTCTTCTTCCATGCCTTCTTCCGTGCTTTCTTCCGTGCCTTCCTCACCTGAGAAGGGTTTGTCATAAGCAGAATCTTCGTCTTCCATAAGCATTTCTTCTTCGCCGGACATTTCCTGCTCAGGCATCTGCCCTTCATCTCCCATTTGATCCAAATCTTCTTCCATGCCTTCTTCAAGTTCAGGTGCAGGGTTTACACTAAGGCGCTTTGCCATTTCAATCATAGCGCGAAGCATCGTAATGGTAGCACTATAAAGACTTGGGTTTTGCTCCTTAGCCTGCTCTAGCATCTGTTGATTATCTTTAAAGGCAGAAAGAGAGTTCATGATATCTTGTTTTAGCTGATCGTCCATGCCTTCTTCAGACTGCTCTTCATCTTCAAAGCTATGACCTTCAGCCAAATCTTCCTGACTTAATTCTTGAATTGCTTGAGAAATTTCCTCTTCGTCCAGTTCCTCTTCGCCCATCTCCTGGCCTTCCATTTCCTGACCTTCCATTTCCTGATCTTCATCTCCACCCATGTTGGCGTGAATCATATCGCTAACCAAAGATGAGGCGTCTTCTTGATCGATATCGCCATCTCCGTCTTGATCACTAACTTCAGCAACGTCGTCGATATCTCCGTCGCCATCAACATCGGCAGCTACAAATTGTTTTAGCTTATCTTCAGGGCTTACAGATGCGTCTTCTTCTGACATCTGCCCTTCATCCATTAGACTTTCATCTGGCATTTGACTCTGTGTTGACTCGTCTGGTGAATTTTGAGCAATATTGTTGTTTTGAAACTCTTCATCAACGGGATAGCCTCCGGCCTGTCCTTCAGCCTGTCCTTCAGCCTGTCCTCCGGCCTGTCCTTCAGCGGAAACGATATCCTCTACTTGTTCAGAAGCTTCCTCGTCTGAATTGATATAATCCTCAATCATAGGATCGTATTGAACAACCTGATTCTTTTCGTTCATTTTACCGTAGATAAGGGCTTTGGCTGCCTCAGACATGCTATTGCCAACGCCAACGGTAGCTGTGTGTCCTGTCATTTGCTCGTATTGTTGACGAAGACCTTCAATAGTTTCTTCATTATAGGCTTCTGCAGGAATCTTACAAAGTGACTCGTCACCGCTGGAAACGATAACCATTCCTCCTACAGATTCTATCCACTCTTCAAAAGCCCGGTGGGCATCTTTAAGAGTGTTGCTCATTTGGCCAAGGCCTTCTTCATCATTAGAGGCTACTGCATTGCCAATGTTTTCGCCAATTTCGTCGCCGTTCAAATTTAAATAAACAAAACCCATATATACTCCAGTTACTTATTATTTTTTATAGTGTTTAGCAACATGTCTACATTATCGTTACTAAAATCCTTTGGAAACTTTAGCTTTATAGACCCGTCTTCTGTTTTCTTGATTTTGATGTTTTTATTAAAGAAATCACCATAACAGATACACAGGTTTATTGATTGCAACCCCTTATACAACTTAGTGCCACAATCAATACAGTCAATAGACTTACCTAAATCAACCTTTTCTTTACGTTTTTTTTCACGCCCTTCAAGGAATGTTTTTAGTTTACTTTTTTTGTCTGAATTCATAATATCATCACCAGAATCACTGACAACCTCTAAGTCGTCTACTTCTGGCTCTTCTCCGTCTTCTTCGCCGTCTTCTTCGCCGTCTTCTTGTTTTTCGTCTTCAGAATGTTCTTGCTGGCTGAAGTGGTCGTTTAAACGGTCGTTTATAATTTGCTGAATAGCATCTCTCTCACTTAGTTTTTTATCAACAACGCTTTGGATTAGTGAGTTTAGCTTAATCCTTTCGTCAATCATATCCTGCAAAGACGCAGAGTGCTCTTTGGGAGCTGGTTCGATGGTTTGGATATCGTAAAGCTCAAAGGTACTCATTAAAATTAAACCGATACCTGGTAGTGACCTGTATTTAAATTTATTTAAAATTATACCGTCTTTAATCACTTCACCGCTATAAACATCGTTTGATATCTTGTTAAGGCTCAATGTGGCGTTAACAAACGGAAGGACTAGCTTCGCTATACCTCTTTCTGGCAATGGCCTTAGATTGTGTATTAGCCAGCTTAGAATGGTCTTAGGCACAATCTGTAGTGCAATTTTAATCTCTTCTGGATCTAATGAAGTCTTACTGGACTCTTTATAAATACCCAAACTTCCTAGTTCGGATTTTTTAAACTCAGTGAAAAAGTCATCGCCAAGTAGTTTTTTGACCACTTCAACGCAAAGAATTTTATTCATTATCTGCGCTGTCCAAAGGTGCTGTCGTCTTCAACTAGAAACCCTGCCTCACTCACTGCGTTGTGATATTTACCAACACAAACTGTAGAGCCGCCAGTAACCGGAATTCCTGAAATAGTCGCCGATGCAACCAAAATCCACTCGGTAGCCGTAAAAGCGTGACCGATTTGGATATCAACGTTGGCAATGTAGATGTTTCCACCCTGTGTTACTATGTTTCCAATCCTATAAGAAGATGCGCCAGAAAAAGCGCGCCCAAGACATAGCATGTTATAGGAAGTAGCGGCGGCGTTCAGTTTTACCAAAGATCCGAATGGAACGATATCGCTAGCTGTGTAAGTACTCTTAATTACAGGTTCAACTGAAATATTTTTTTGAGCACCTACTGCGTGATTGAAAATAAGATTCTGGATATCGTCCGATACCCAATTATAGGAAGTGTTCCTCATCATTACATTTTTAGCGGCTTTAGTGCTCATATATACTCCAATTTACTAAAAGATTGCGTTTATTCGAAACTGCTTACGTTCACTTTTATTACGTTCCTGACAGGGTCAATGTTCTCTTCTGGTTTGGCTACAGTTCTCTCTGTTTTTGTCTCTTTACTGGAACTTACAGAGTCTCCGTTAACCCTATTATGGAAACAGTATTCCCTCTGAATAGTAATCTGGTATGGAAAACGTGTGTCTTTTCTTATTCCACCCTCTGTGGTCTTCCCTATCCTGACTTCATTTACAATTGACGTTATGTAGTAATAAGCGGCATATCTGTATCTAATCCCATAAACACGGCCCTTGCCGGTGTCAGGATCTATCCCTGGATTTTTAGCCCCGTCAATCCAGCGTATATTTCCGTCCTTAGATGTCGTAAAATCAAATCCGTACTTATATTCACGCCCTAGGGAGTCTATTATAAATTCAACGCAAGTAGCTGGAAACTGAAGGAAATCGTCTCCAAATGAGTTGTAGTTAACCTTTTGATAGTTAACCACGTCCTGCTCTTCCTGGGCTACTTCGGCGAAAAAGAGTCTATCGCCTGGAGCTAGGTGAATTCTCTCATTAGCGTGTTCTGGAGAGTCCTCTCTGTAGTACATGGGCAGGGTAACTCTAGCGTGAGAAGCGTCGAAAGTTCCACCCTCAATATCTGGCTTGCTTTTGTTGTTGGAGAGCATCACTCCATTGAAAATACCACACTTTTTATAAATAAAGCCGTTTTCTGATATAGTGTCTAGGGTTTCGCTGCGTCTGTAATCGCCACGGTCCTTTAGACCAATTGGAGATGGGATAGCCCTATAGTGTTGAAACGTAACACCGTGAGACGTAATGAGTTGATTCATCTTTTCGGTGTTAAAGCTAATCTGCTCCAATTCAAATGGAGACACGGGAAGTGTTATTAGTTGATTGCCCTTGGCAGGTACGTTACTCATCTTTCCTTACTAGCCAATAATTTCATGGTTTTCTTAATTGACTCTTTAATACTTTTCAACTCTGGTAAGCTATTGATTTCAATAGTTTTTAGACACATTTCAAGGGCAACATAAGATGCTTGAAGATCTAATTTCCTTATGAAATCATCTTCTTTCTTTTTATTGATTATTTTTGTAATCTCAACTAGATTGGTCATTGGTAATGCTCGTTGCACCTAGCTGTTTAGCCTTATCTGCAATGGTTTTTCCTAGTACATCTGAAACAAAACGATTGGGAGATATGAAATCTTTAAATTCGTATTTACTGATAACCAGTTGATTATCGGCTAGATAGGTTTCATATTTAGCAATGCTTATTCCATTTTTGCTGATAATGAAGTCTACTTCATTGGATTTGCTCAAAACATAAAGTTCAAATCCAGCTTTCTTGACCATTTCGGGTAGTGTGTGTGTTTTGTCTTCAACATCGTAGGACTGTTGCGACTCGGACTTACAAAGAGCAGCCTTAAAGGCGCTCCCATAAGCTTTTTCAATTTGATATTTTACGATTCCTGGATGAGCTGCAGCAGCCAATGCCTCTGGCTGTGAGTTAGGTCTTTTAAGGCCCAATCCAGCACAGAAACCACCCTTAGTGATAATTACCTTTACGTCTTGACCGTTTAGGGTACCTATTGTTTTGATTTCTTTGATTTCACTTTCTTGAATAACCATACACACCTCGTAGCTAAAAGATTGCTATTTTAAAGGTGTTTTTGCAATGATTATCTAGTCATTCCAATCACTTGTACTGTCTAGCCAGCTTGAAATTTCTTTTAATATATCGTCTTCAGGCTCTACCGAATCATCAATGCTATCTACCCAACTTGCAGCGTACTCTACACCGTATTTTAGGTTGTTCAAAAGGCGGCCCCTTCCCTCACTGTCTTTCATTAATTTTTTTTTGTTTTTTTCACAGGATGCGATTAACTTATTGAAACTATTAAGGTCTTTCTTTTTTAGGCGGTGCTTTGTGTTAGATTTTTTAATTTCAAGGTTTATAATGGTCTGAGTGAGTTCTTCCCAATTCATTTTTTTTGTTTTAGACATATTCCTCACATGAAACGCTCTACTAGCTTTTTATATTCCTGACAGGTTTTTCTATCTGTGTTACCCTTAAGTCCGCAATTATAACGGGTAAAGGCGTCCTCTTCGTGTTTGTACGTCTTAATAAACCAGCTAAGAACAATCGCTCCTGCCTCAACTGAGTATTCTACATCTGACAAGAGACGATTTATGTCAAACTTATAAAGCTCTACTGTTTTATAGTGAATCTGGCTGATTCCAAAATCACTGCAAACCCTTACTTCTATATCGCTAGAGATTGTGCTTACACCGGCAGGAGCCCTATATGGGGTTACAAAGCCTTTTTGACAATTCTTGGCGGCTACGTTGTATAGGCTTTCTTGGGCTAGAATTGCAGCAAACAGATTAGCAGGAATATTGTGCTTTTTGCTAACTTTCTTAATGATTTTAGCTAGTTGTTCTGCTTTTTCTTTTTTGATTGTATACTTACCACCCACTGTTTGTCCATTTTTCATAATCTGACAAACGATAGGCTTCTCATTACAGTCTATTGACCAACACAGGTTAGGGATAAGGCCAATAAGAATAATAACTGTTTTCATAACATCTCCCATGTTCTATATTACCACAGAACGGGAGTTATGTCTATTTTTCTTTAATATCAATAGGTTGGGTGTTGCTAAACTTAACCCTTGTAGCCTTTACGCCGTTTCTCCAGGCACCTAGTATTTTTTCATGATCCCCACCGAACTGTTGGTGAAGCCCCTCATAGTGTTTTCCAGATACATCTTGTCTGATTTCTGGGTTATGATTTATAAGTTCCTTAAACGCACTAGGACTTAGATTGTTTGTGTACCCGTATTTCTGATTCAATTCTGGGTCTGATTTAATAGACTGCTTATATACGACTGTGCTTAGTTCTTTACCGAATTTACCTAAAAACCATTTTTTGTCGTTTCGGCTGATAATTTCGTTTGCATCTACCTTAGCACTGTCATAAGCCTTTTCCGGCTCTGTTTTTTCAGAAACTACGGAGGTAGGCTGTCTAACTGGCGCTTTATACTGATTTCTGTCAAGTACTTGGTCCATGCCAGAAGCAAGACCTAGTGCGATTACAGTGCCCTTAACGGCGTTGCCGATTTCGCCCTTATTCATGTCTGTTTTTGCAGCTATCTTTAAGTCTTCGTTAGACTGCTCAGAATGCCCGATATCCTTAGGCGTTAGGTTTTTAGCATATTGATACATGTTCTTATGGGCTTGTTTTATGTTTTTTATATGACTGTCAGCATCTTTATTCTTTAACTTAAATTGATCTCTAGTTTTAGGATCAGTCAATATATCCCTAGCGTGAGTTAAAACTTCTTCGTAATCGCCGCTCTTATAGCCTTTATCTTTGATGTGAGAGTTCAGTGCCTCCAACGTATTTTCTGGCAATTTTGAAACCATTTTAGATATTACGGTAGCAAACGCATCTTTACCGTATTTCTTCTTGATGGTGTGTAGGGTGTTGTGTAACCCTTCATGCTGTTTAGTTGCCTCTATTCTTTTACCTCTATACTCCAGTTCTTTAGGAGAGATTTCAGAATTATCCAGCTTTTTAGCTGAGGGTTTTCTAGGTAACTTAGGTCTATCAGGCTTGGATGTTCTATGCTTTAACCAGGCAGCGTGACCGTCCGATGTACCGGCTTGAGATGCTAGCTCTTTTTCTTTTTCTTTCCAGCCCAAATAGGAATCGTTATAGTCTCTGACTACTTTGTTTCTTTTTTCCATATGGTCTTTTAGTTTATCTAAATTATCCCCACTCGGCTTTTCAAAAGCAGACATTGCCTTGCCACCCACGGCAGCCGTCTTAGATCCTACACTAACACCCAGGTACCTTTTGCCAAGACTATTCTCGATTCTTTTAGATTCCCTGTCGATTGTAGATGTAGGTGTAGGTTTAGCGCCTCCTCCCTTATCGTTAAAATAAGAAATTACCGATTTTCTTGCAAATATTTTCTTTTGTCTAGGGGTTTCAACTACTTGCACTTCTGAGTCGGGTCTAGAGTTTGTTCCTAGCTTAGGGAATGTTATAGTAGGTTGAGACATTTTAGCTAGATCGTTCGTCTCTTTTTCACTTGCTGCTAGTTTATTTTTCTTAGATTCAACAAAAGTATTGGGTGTTCTTTCGTTAATTCTGCCGTCTAGACTAACGTCTTCAACTTCATTTGACATATTTCTCTTTATAGGACTGGAGAAGGTCAACCCGTGAGGTTTTACGATAACCTCGTGTTCTCCCTTAAACTTTGAATTTTTTATGCTAGAATCAGACTTTTTCTCTCCGATACTGCTTGGGATGTGGTGAATTTGATTTTCAGATATCCATGCGGATAAAACCTCTGGTTTTCTGGATCGATCATGGTTAGCACTGGTGTGTTGCTTAGCAAAACCATGTGCTATGTCGTAGCTAGGGCTCCAGGATGAATTTGCATCATGAGCACCTTTTTCTTTAACATCGTCGTGCTCAAAGGCTTCAACACCTCGATGCATTAGAAACATTCTTTCGCCTGTTTTGGGGTGTTTCCTAACTTCTGTCTTGCCGTGAAGCTTATGTATACCCCTTTTTAGGGCATTTTTATCGGAAATCTCTGGGATTTCATCCCTACCATCTCTTGTCTGTGTCCAGGTTTCTACGGAGTTTCTTTCTTTTTCTGGAACACTTCGTGGATCAAAGGGCATCTTTCTTTGCAGAGAACCTTTATTTAGGTCATTACTCATAGCTTCAGAGGCCGCTATTTTACCACCGGCTGACTTATGTTCTATAACGTGTCTTTTATTGAACATGTCTGACTCTTCTTTAGACTCTGCCTCTAGAGAGTTCTGATCAGCCGTTTGAGCGATAGAAACTTTAAAGTTGGGATCTTTGGAAACCTTTTTCCAGCTTCCGTCTTCTGAGCCACTTATTGCGCCGTCGCTTATGATTTTACCATGATGATATGCTGCTAGTTTTTTTAATCTAGATCCAAGCCCTTGAGATTGATGATCCTTATGTGTTCCTGTATATGCTGCGGTATAAACCTCCCCATGTTCTGGGTGATCGACTATGTGACCATCTAATACCGATATGTATTCCTTCTTAGGGTCTGGGTGTAGGGAGATCACATGGTAGGTCTGACTTCCTCTTGAGATTCTGTGATAGTATTTACCGTCTTTTTTAAGCTTGTATGTTTTTACGTTAGAGGGATTTTTGCCATTTACTTCTACGTCTGATAGTGCGCTAGAGAGTACATTTGTCTCAAACCCTTCATCTTGGTCTGCAATGATAGGTGTTTTAATTAAGTCAATTATCTCTGACTTTTCAACAGGTCGAAGCGGTTGCTTATTAAAATTCTTAAGGTTAGCTCTTTTACTTCCTTCTTCATGTGAATTTTCAGAAATACGCTGCCTCTCATTTATCCTAGAATCAACCAAGGAGGTTTTAGATTCTCCTGCTTTTGCGTGCATCAATGAATGAGGATTTACAATAACCTCATGCTCTCTTTTATAATTGGAAGAACCTTGCTTTTTAATATTTGAAGCACTGTTTAATATCTTTTTATACTGTTCAGGGGTATTATCTTGACTTGCGTAAAGATTCACGCTGTTTATATCAGTAGAAGCCCCGAATTGTTTAGGAATGTGGTGAATTTGACCTTCTGGTATCCAGGCAGAAGAGACGGTTCCTTCTATTATTTCTTCTTCTCCTTTTAAATCGCGATATTGATTGGCAAAATCTTCAGCTACAACACGGTTAGGAGTCCAAGAGCTTTTTTCACTACTTCCTGTTTTTTCATCGCTATGATGTCCGCGATGCAGTAGAAACATTCTTTCGCCTGTTTTGGGGTGTTTCCTAACTTCTGTCTTGCCGTGAAGACTACGCATAGCACGCTTACGTGCTGAGCCATCTATACGAGGAGTGTTTTCTCTAGGGTATGTATACTTCTCTAGATTAACGTCTTTCCCACCCCACTGCCACCCCTCTGTTTTAACGTGATCTTCTAAAGATACGTCTGTTTTAGGGTCAAAGGGCATCTTTCTTTGCAGAGAGCCTTTATTTAGGTCGCTTTCTTTTTTCTTAAGTTTTTTAAAGGTTTTTTTATAGCTCATATATTAAAAATTAGAAACAAATCGTTTTTGGAAGAAAATGTTTTTAATACTGTTAATCATACGTTCACGTTCGGTGTGTAGAAATTCAATCCTGGCTTGATAAATTTGGGGACCACTGCTACCGGAACTTTGTCCCAAACCGTCCTGATTGAGTGACTGACTAGTGTAGGAGTTTAGATTCTGTCTTGCGCTTAATATATCAATTGCCGCAGTCATGCCGATAATTTCATTTATAACGACAGGTACATCTCCATCGTTTTTACAAAGTCCTGAAGTGTATTTTATGCGAAGCGCCTGCGGATGCCAGGGAGCGTCCAAAAAGCGCCAAAAGCCAACAAACCCTGAGCTTCCATTGAAATTATTATTACTTGCTCCACCGAAAAATGTTCCATATGGAGTTATGTTAATCTGTCCTCTATGCGCCAATCCCATTGCAATGAATTTAGCCGGGATTTTGTAGAAAAGAGGGTCATTTTGGTCTGCGTTGATAAAACCTAGCTCTTCTACACTGATAACAGGACGGCGATTTACCACAGTGTGAATGGAATTTTTATAAAGGCGATCATCATATGGCATTGTTTCCTGGAACTGAGTGCGAGTGAAAACAAGATTAGTCATCAGCTCCATCTTATTGATAGCCCTCATGATTTCGTCTTTAAGTTCTTCGTCTGTGTAGGCAGGCAAGGGAACACCCTTCAGGTAACGGCTAATGAGCTGAGGTGGAGTCAGTAGAGGCTCTATCCTAGATAGGAGATTGCTGGTTTCAACAGATTGAACCGGATAGGCGTTGTTTATAATTGATTTTGAGTCGGTAAAATCAGCCACTTAACACCCGCCTTGATTTAGGCTTTGTACAGAAATTGCTTGTTTGATGATAAAGGTTTTAGACACTGAGTCTTCTGTAACTGTAATTTTCAAATTGCCGGTGCTTGGAGTCTGTACGTTTGTCAGGCTGAATTTCCAAATAGACTTATCACCCGCAAACGGCTGACTACCAATAATGGAGAATTGTTCAGAATCATCAATGCTATCAAAATAAGCTGAAACAGAAATAACTGCAGCCTGTGATATGTACCTGTTTGGTGTACTTACAGAAGAGGTTGACTGAAAGGGCCCCACTGGTTGGTAGGTTGTTTCGGAGATAGACCAATCCAGGTTTACAAGTTGAATGTAAAGATCGTTGGAGTTTCCTTCTTGAATATAGGCCTGTCCTACCCATTGGAAGTGATTTACATCGATTACATTTTTTAAGACTTTAGCATTTAAACGCATATTTATCCCTATTTTAAGTAAAAGATTGCTTTTATGGTAGTATAACACATGGGCCAATTAAACGTAATCTGTATAGATGGAATAAGCGGAGTGGGTAAGTCCAGTCAAACTGGGCTTTTGTATAACCTATTGAAATCTCACAATATTGAGTGCTTTAAGGTAAACTTTAGCTCATCAAACAGTGAAGACATTATGGTTAATATTCTAGATATTCAGTCTTTACTTCGTCTTCACAAAGACGGAATCGTAATATGTGAGGGTAGCATTGCCTCTCACATAGTCCGAGACATAGTAGACAACACACATCAAGACGAACTGTTTAAAAAATACAACGAATTAATTAGGATATACAGGGAACTAAACTCTAACTATAACATTTCTAACATAATTCTTAATCCGCTAAACATGGAATTCTGCAAAAAAAGACTGTATGATAGGGATAAGCTTAATGGCACTAAAACTGAATTTAATCATGAAAGGAATAGCGCCACATCACTTGGCTTGAGTAGGTTTAACAACAACGTCCTATCTTTCAACATGGATTTTGAATCTATCAATATTAACGGAAAAGAAAACATGCTTCAGGTTCATAATAAAATTATAGACTTAATAGCAAAAAAATATCAAATTAAGAGTCCGTGTTGACATTCCCTTAAATCTGGGTTAGAATAGAAATACAGGGGGTGTTTATGTTTAGGATCAAGTTTAATTCCAAGGGGTTGTACGAGTTTCACACTATTGGTGGTGCCTGGGAAGGCCAACTATCTGATATTGTTAAAAAAGCATGTCAAGCAGGAATGGATGCAGAAGAAGTGCATTTGGCTATTCAAAACATGGCGTCTAACGGAAATGTTGTTGCTGAATTCGGTGGTGGTGGTTGTTTTCTTTACAGCCACGACGGCGAAGAAGCCGCTTAATTGTCCATCCAGTATTGAAGAAGAGTGTTATATTCAATGGGTACATGTAGCTCGTCCATAACTGTGGACGGGTCTACATACTCTAAGTGTTTGAATTCTTTATCTGGATCGTTAGACGTATCAACTTGTTGTTCTGGATCTACTGTAACTTCAAATAGATAGATCATTACCTTACCGTCTTTGCCGCCCATTTTAACCTTGACTAGCTTTACGGTCTTAGGATCTAGGCCAGTCTCTTCCTTAACCTCTCTAACACAGCTCTCATATGGGCATTCACCTCTTTCGCAATGCCCGCCAGGTTGTGACATCAAGCCATTATCTGACCTTCGCCCCATGAGAATATCTTGCTTCCAGTCCTGAATAAGGGCTATTGCTACTCTTTTCATTCTAATAGCTTTTTTTCAAGCTTAAGTTGTTGTAAATAGGCATATGTTTTAGCGATTGCTAAGGCTTCGTTTTTATTAAGCTTACGAGCATGGTCATACCCAGCCATTATGCTAGCGGCAAACCACGCCAACATGGCTCCCTCATCGTTCTCTAATCCTGGGTTTTTCTCTTTAATTTTCATGAATTCTTCAGACCAAATCCTGGCGTCAAAGGTATTACACAGCTCTACTTCTTTCTCTTTTCTCATAAGAAAATCAAGAATCTCTTCTTTTTTGCTAAAATTATCCCACGCCTCACTGGCTAGGTGTTTTAGTATTTTCTCTTTAGATAAGGGCTCCAGACCTGCAAGGCTACCGGGAGCACAGCTTTTAGCGATTGCCTTACGCATGTTGCTTACATATGGATCGTTTTTCCAGGTATTTGGGTTGTTGTATATGTCCGCACCTGTTTTTGGCTTGGGTTTTGTATACGGAAATTTATCACCGGCTATTGCGCCATTCTTTGGACGTGGATTTGTAGATTTTGTGGTTGGCTCTTTTACTCTAGTAACCATTTTCATGGATAGTTCGGCTTTTTTGATACCAATAGAGTTTAAGTATTCGGAATTAATGATTTCAACAGCAATTTGCTCGGTTTTAAGCATACTGGCTGTGAATTTAGACAGGATTTCTTGGGCTTGTTTTGAAGATGTTTTAGGAAGGTCTTTGGGAGGAACCACTAGCTTTTCAGCAACACAAGTGTGATTGCATGGAAAATTGGTAATAGTAACCTTTCTGGCTATACACGCCGCCACCTTTTCTCCTACGTTTTTACCCAAACGAGAGCCTTCAATAGAGAAAAACACTGTCTGGCGAACTTTTTCATTGTCTAGCTCTTCGTCAAAATCCAACATAGCAACAATATCTTTCGCTCCAGAGTGTCCAAAATTGTCAAAAAGAGAGCATATAAGGTACAAAAATGGCATTCCTACTTTTTTCCAGTAATACTTTTCGCGACTGTTTGAGCATTCTTTTTCTTCAAATATTTTTTTAGCAAATAAGATCTTACCAACAACATTGGTTGAAGTTTTGGTAAGCTCATGATCCCAAGTTACAGTTCCAGTTACGGCTAGAGTGCTAATGTCCATTCCTGCTAGGTCAACACGTTCGCCGCTTGAATCAAGAGCTACCGAGCTTGCTATTCCGTCAATTAATGTTGCTTTATTTTTTTCTTTTGACATGATTTTCCTGTTAACAAATGCGTAATGTAAAGATTGCCTTTTGCTATACACCTTCTAAGTTGTTATTTTTAAATAAAAGATTATAACAAAACATGCAAATAACTAGGTGATATCGTTGATAAGTTATACAGAATGACTATCTTTACCCCTATATTGTTTAAAAACCAGCAGTTAGGCTGGTTTGTATTTTTGGAGGATACAATGGCTTATAAATCGACAGCTAAATCAGAAAGTTGGGCTCGCGACCTTAAAGAAGCTCTTCAGTTCCGTGGTTTCGAAGTTTCTCAGAGTTCTGACGCTTCAGGTATGCCCAAGCTAACTTTGAATACCGATGAGGCCTCCTTGGCTTTTGACGTTGTTTCTGCAATTTCCAAAGACGTGTTTGGAAATGACCTAAATGCTCTAACCCCTCACACCCTTGCTTTTGCATCGCGTGACGATGGTATGACCACTCTTAAGATTTGTCAAATTATGCAAGAAGCCGCAAAGCTTGGAATTGACCTAATCGTAAAGAATCACGCTACCGTTCTTGCTACTGCTGAAGCTGCATCTGGTACCAAGGTTCAAGTAAGTGTTCGTTGGCCAACTAAAGCTCAGTAATTCTAACCACTAACCCTTAACCATAAGGATAATATGAAATTCAATGAAAGCGACATGGCGAAATTGATTTCGGAAGTGGAAACAGAATTTCACGCACATTTGGCTAAAACTGAAAAGAAAGAAGAAACAGTGCTGGCTAAATCTGAAGAAGTTGACGCTACCGAAAAAGAACAGAAAGCGACAGAGGTTGCTTACGATCAAGAAGACATTGCTGAAATGAACGAAATGTACAGTTCAATGAGCAAGTCTGAAGTTACTGCACACTACGAAGCTATTTGTGGATTGTTCGTTAAAGAAGAAACAGAAATTAAAAAGTCTGAAGATTCCAGTGAATCAGTCCTTCTTAAGTCTGAACTTTTCAAAAAAGAAGAAGAGACCGATCTTCTTAAGTCTGAATTGGCTACCATCAAGACCCAACTTGAAGGTTCCTCTAAGGAAAACGAAGAGCTTAAAAAGAACGTAGAAAAACTAGTTGGAGCAATGGGTAAATTCATTTCTGCACCTAAGCGTAAAGCAGTAACTAGCCTTGAAGGTGTTGGTTTTATCAAGAAATCTGAAGCCGAAACCGCTCCCGAAAAGGAAGTTAATCTTTCTCATGACCAAATCATCAAGAAACTTACTGAAAAAGTACGTTCTGGTGATCTCAAGAAAGGTGAAGACGAACTTATTAACCAATTTTGTTACCGTAAGATCGGTGTCGAAAAAATTAAACATCTATTATAGGAGGATGTAATGCAAGCAATTAACGATCTAGTAAAGGCCTTGGAAGCTGGCGGTTATGATTCCGCTCCTACTTCCTTGACTCAACATTCTGCACTACAGATTGAGAATCTCTCTCCTGTTATGGAGAACCTCTGTATCAGCGACAAGCACATTAAGCTTCAAAAACTTTTGAAGACTGAAGATGCTAAGACTATGTTGGTGCAATTCAATCGCCAACTTTCCTACGGCAAAATGCGTAGGAGTGCTCAATTCCAAAACGGAATTGGCGAAGAGCAAACTTCTAAGTATGCCCGTGTTGGTGTGCCCATGGCATTCTACGCACAATATCGTCGTGTTGGCCTAGCTGCTAACATGGTAGCTACCTTTGACGGTGTTTCTGCTGAAGACCGTTCTGAGCGCGATGCAGCTATCTCCCTAGCATCTGACATGGAATTCGATTCTTTCCGTGGACAAGATGACTATTCAAACGCTGGTGTTTTTGATGGAAATCCCGCTCTTCAGGCCGAAATGCCCGGTATGCGTGGTGTTTTCGCTCAAATCCGCGAGTCTGACTCCATCGCCACCACCCAAGACGCTATGTTTGCAGCCTACGGCTCCAATCAGTCGGTTACTCTCGGTGTTAACGGTGTTCTTACTCAGTCTTATGTTGAAGACGGAGCTGTTAAGTCTGCCATGCAACACGGCGATGCCGACAAGTTGATGACCGATCCTATCAGTCTTTCTCAGTACAACAAGATTGCCCACGCTAAAGAGCGTATCAATCTTGCTGGTTCTGCTCAAGAAGCTACTGGTGCAAATCTACGCACCCAGTGGACTTCTAACGGTGTCGTTACTCTGGATTCCTCACGCTTCCTAGCTGGCAAGACCCAGCCCGATGAAGCTTCGAACGCTTTGGCTGCTGCCTCTGCCACTCCTACTTCGCCAGTTAACGCTTCCTCCATCCTTGCTGCTGGTACTTATAACTACTACGTTACTGCTGAAAACATTCGTGGCGAAGGCCCAAAGAGTGCTGACTACAGTGTTGCCGTAGCTGCTGGCGATGCTGGTGTTTTGACCATTACCCAGGTTTCTGGTGCTGCTCTTTATAACGTTTATCGTTCTGAATCTGGCGGTAACTCAGCTTCTTCTAAGTTCATCGGCCGCGTTAAGGATTCTGGCGCTGGTACTACCGTATTTACCGACTTGGGTAACCGTAGCCCCGGCTCTGTTACTGCAGTACTACTACAGTCTGAAACCTGTAGCTTTGCTCAGCTTGCTCCTTATCAGAAAATCAAGCTTCCTATGAACGATTTGTCACTCCCCGAGTGTCACTTTTCTTTCAAGTGCTTGATCTCCAAGCAGCCCCGCAAGAACGTGATCTTTGAGAACATCAACGGTCAACTCTAGTCCTTAAGTTTCTAAAAAACACTTAATAAGAAAGGCTACTTCGGTAGCCTTTTTTATTTCCTTTTTATGAAAGGATGCTGCTTCCATTTCTAGTCAACTGTAAAATCTATGGTATTATCTAGCATGGGAAATGAACGTAAGTGCATTTATCTAGATTTACAGGCAAGACACACGGGTAAGGCATTGAAATGTAACGATAGTGACTTACTACACAATTGGGCTAACAGCTCACCATGCAGTCCCGAGTACGCTGCGTATAAGGAAGGTAAGGAAACCACAGAGATTGAAATCAAGGCTAACAGGGCATTTAAAATGCTTGAATTAGCCCGCATTGAACTTAAGTTTTGGGGAGACGAGTTGATTAAAATTCAAGCACTTATACGAGAGCAATACGAAACTGAGGAAAAACAGATACTTGAAAAGATTGAAAAAACAGTCAAAAACAGACAGGAAGACGCCGCCTATGCTGAAAAAGAAATAATGGATATTGATTTTGACAAGGTTTTAGAAAAAAGGAAGCAGGCTAGTAATAAAAAAGAGAATCTTTAATATACCTCTTCTCCATGGTCGGATCGTGAGTAGTCCTGTATAAATGAAAAAGGAACAGCTATGATTTGTAGATATGATAAATATTTATCTAATTTGTTTCTCCATGAGAGTAAAAGGGAATGGAGTGACATTAATAAAAAAAACAATCTTTTTGATAGCAATGAGTTTTACCTAAAAGAAAAAAGTTGCTTTAGCGGTACAGACTTGAGAAGAGAAAAACTGAACAGTCTTGAGCATAAGATTAGTAAAAGAAGAACAAAAATTAAGGGATAAAAATGTTAAAAACAGGTAAATTCAAAGTTATAAAAGTAACTAGACTGGAAGATTTGGCTGGTGGTTACGAGGTAGAGATACCAGAATCAGACTTGTCTGTTCAGACTGAAAAGGAATTGATCCAGTTTGAGTTTTTAGAAGAAGAAAAAGACAGGGAAAAGTATAAAGTCAAACCAGGATGTTTCTGTATAGTTAATACATCTTTAGGTATTGCACTGGATAAGCTTGAACTTAAAAACTATAATCTATTAAAGACAATTGACAACACTAGCCAGATAATCGAGGAAGGCAACAATTTTTTCAATAGACTTCATGTATATAAAGAGCTTAAAAGAGAACCTAAGCGTGCTTTGTTGCTATGTTCCCCACCAGGAGTTGGGAAGTCTAGTGCAATCAACGAAGTAGCCAAAACTTTCCTAAAAATGCCAGGAACGTGCGTAATTATTTGGGACACCTCCTCAATTGATGCTTCAGATGTTAATAATTTCTTTCAGCTTGATTCTAATTTTAAAGATGTCGAAAAACTTATTCTGATTATTGAAGACATCGAGGGGTCTTCCTCAGATGGGCATGAGGGATCTACAAGGCGTTCCAGCTCTAGCCTACTTAATCTATTGGACGGAGTAGGAACTTCTTTCTCTAGCGTTCCCACTTTCATCATAGGGACTACCAATAATCCAGAAAGATCTGTGGGTGCTCTAATTGACCGCCCCGGTAGGTTTGACAGGGTGATTGAAATGAAAACACCAAGTGCTAAGGAATGTGCGGAACTTCTTGGCTTTATCCTTGAAAAGGATGTGTTATCTGAAGAAGAAGCCGCATCTGCCACCCTTGCTGCCTCAAATGAATTTTCAATCGCCCATTTGCAAGAAATCGTAGTCAGATCTAAAATTGACAACATTACCGTTAAACAGGCTACTGAACAGCTTGTTGAACATAAGAAAAGATTTAAAGAATCGTTTAGTAAGAAACCTTCACGTAAACTGGGGTTAAGCTGATATATGGAGGATATACGTGACGACTGAATGGGAATGCTGCACCTGTCCTAAATACAAAGCAAGTAAACATGAGGAGCTATGTCTCTTTAGCAAATACGACCCAAATCCCAAAAAAAGAGAAGAAGGTAGTAGGGATACTACATATTGTGAAGAGTGTTTTAACAAGAAATCACGGGAGCTGGAGTAATAACGTGGTATTATAGGTAATATATCAGGAGAAACCATGACCCGTAAAGTAAAAACTTCACCTAAAATATTCTCTTCAGACCCGGAATTCTTAGAAAGCTTGATTTTGAGGGTTACAAAAAGAGTTAGCGAAATTGTAGGATCTACACTAGGTCCTGGCGGCAAGTGTGTACTTATTGAAAGTGATCTACCCAATATTCCCAGTTCTAACACTAAGGACGGGATGACAGTTTTCAAATCATTAGGCGCTTTTGATGCCTATGAGCATCTTATACTTAATCAACTAATGGGCTCTGCAATCAAAGTAGCTGGAGAGGCTGGAGATGGAACTACCACTTGTTCTATCCTGCTAAGCAGCTTTATCCAAAACCTATTTGCTTACTGCAAAAAATATCCCAAAAATAGCCCACAGAAAGTGGCTAGAACCATCACCAGGCTCTTAAATGATAAGATGCTACCATTTATTGAAAAATCTTCTATCAAAGTAGGCGTTAAAAATCAAGACTTGCTGGAAAAGGTTGCTAGGGTATCTGCAAACGGAGACACCCTTATGTCAGAGGCAGTTATGAAAGCCTTTGAAATCACTGGTTTTTCTGGATCATCACACGTTACAATTCAAGAGCTATCGGGTATGTCTGATAAATATGAAACCTCTCTGGTCGAAGGGTTTCCAGTAAACCGTGGTTATGAGGAGTCTTGTGGTAAATTCCACGCCTCCTTCATAAACGATCAGGGCTATCAACGTTGTTCTCTAGAAAAACCCCACTATGTGTTGTTTGATGGGCGATTGTCAGATCCTAGTCAAATTGTAGATGCTCTTAGGTTTGTTGGTTATAAGTTCAATGACAAACAACTTGAAAACGGAAACGTTGTTATTTTCGCCCATGCCTTTACAGAAAATGTTCTTAACTTTCTAACCTTTAACTTCTCTAATGCCGAATCTGCAGTTAAAGCAGTTCCAGTTCGTGTTCCAATCAACGCCTTGATTAACTCAGAGTTAAATTTTCTAATGGATGTTTCGGCGTTTACGGGTGCTAAGATTTTCGATATGCAAAATCCTCTTTCGGAACTTAAAATAGAAGACCTAGGCTCTGGCGCTGAAAAGATTGACATCTATCGCTTCAGGACTACAATTGTAGGTAATCCAGACTCAACTAATGTAGAGGTTAGGGCTGATGAACTTAAGGCTAGAATTGAACAGTCTGAAAGTAAGCTAGAAAAATCTCTACTAGAAGAGAGTCTTGGTATTCTAACCTCTGGAATTGCACAGCTTAAGGTTTATGGATCTAGTGATGGAGAGCTTAAAGAGAAGGCTGACAGGGCTGAAGATGCTGTTTGCGCCGTTAGGGCTACTATTAAAAGCGGGTGTTTACCGGGTGGAGGTAGGGTTTTAATCAATCTTGCTCTAGAACTTCAGAAAGAAGATAGCTCTATCATTAAAGAAGTAATAGTACCAAGCCTGTTTTCTCCCATCTATAGGCTTTTGGATAACTCAGGCCACAATGGAGATGAGATTAAGAAAGTACTGCAGACATTGATTGACGACCCTAAATTGGTTTATGACATTGAAAATAACCAATATGATAAAATCAAGGAAACAGATGTTTTTGATGCTACAGAAGCAGTAAAGCAGGCACTAATCAACGCCGTTAGTATTTCGTCTGTAATGGGTACTTTGGGTGGTATCGTAGCCTATCCCAGGGATAACCAACTAGAGAGGCAGGATACCTATGATAATAATGATTTCAACAGAAGTATTGAAAGTGTAGGTAAAAAGTAATCATGTCTAAGTTCTTGAGATAAATACGTGGATTATAGAAGATGACCGAAGAAGAGCAAATTGAAAAAATAAAAACGGAAAACATATTTAAAAAACTAAATTCTGTAGAAGAAATGCAGGATTGGCTTGATGTGTATTTTGATATCCGTTTTCCAGCCGGTGTAGTCTGCCCAGAGTCTACGCACGGCCCCTGTGACGCTATATATGAAATTTACCGACTAATGTTGACTGGAGAAAGCGTAGATTGTCCTGAAATAGTCATGCTATCTAGCCGTGACTCTGGTAAGTCACTAGCAGCAGCGGCGGCGGCGGTTATATGTTTAATTCACCTTAGATTAAGTGCCTGTATTCTATCAGCAATTAGCTCACAATCAGCTAAATCAGTAAGTTACTTGTCTAACTTTTTTCGTAAAATCACACCATATCTAAAGGCTCATGGATGGAAACAAAGCACAGAGAACACTAGACACATCTCATGGCTTACAGATGAGGGTGAGGAGATTTACATTAAGGTTGTAATCGCTACCGTCGCTGGAGCTAACTCTGAGCACACACCGATGTTGTTTTGTGATGAAATTGATGTTATTGCAAACCCAAAAGCACTAGAGGAAGCTAAAATGATTCCCTCTAGCTATAAGAGGTATCAGCCACTTACAGTTTATTTAAGTACCAGGAAATTCTCAGGTGGCCTTATGGAGAAAACCCTAAAGGCAGTGGAAAAATCTGGAGGAAAGGTTTTACGTTGGAATATTATTGATATAACCCAAAAAATCCCCAACGAAGAGGCTTTAATTAGTGAGCCTAAGGTTTTGCGCTATATCACCACTCAACTACCAATGTCGAATCTATCTCCAGAAGAGTTTGAAACACTAACGGATAAAGAAAAAAACAGATACGAGCAGTTTAACGCATATGCTGGTATCGCCGAACACCCACTACTACCTGTTATGAAAAATATGCTTGTAGATAGGCCAGAAGATGATGTTGGTGGTCTTTATAAAACCGTAAAGCAAGTACGTAACTTATTTAGAAAGATTGACACACCAACTGCTACAGCACAGTTACTATGTGAAAAACCATCAACCTCGGGGTTGGTTTATCCTCGTTTTGAAGTAAGCCTAAATACGCTTACACCAGAGCAGGCGATTGAAAAAATCACAGGTGATAGGCCAATCAGCGTCTCCTTTGAATACCTAAAAGACTACCTTAACACTCTAGGCGTCAGCATTATTGGTGGAGCAGATTGGGGTTTTACCGACTTCACATCTTTGTTGGCTATAGCTATTATGCCCAATGGAGAGTTTTGGGTGCTTGATTGTTTTCTGGAAAATGAACTTGAAACAAGTGATGTTATCAAAGTTTGTAATGATTTTCAACAAAAATGGAATATGTCTAAGTGGTATGTAGATCAAAACAGACCTGACTTGGTAAAGAGTTTAAAAAAAGGTGGACTGCAAGTTCCTGATTTCGTTAAAGATGTAAAAGAAGGGATTGCCTCTGTTCAATCTGCAATAATAGACTCATCTAGTAAGCGCCGCCTATTCATTGTAAAAAGGCCAGAAACTCAGAAATTTATTGATGCATTTGGAGTATATAGGTGGAAGCTTGATGCCAAGGGAGATCCAACGGAAGTCCCTTATCACGATAAAGACGGGACTGCAATAAGCGACCAAATGGACTCTCTAAGATACCCTATTAGTCAAATTTTTGGTTCTAATAAAAAAATCATGCTATCTACTGCGGGTCAGATCGACACTAGCCGTAAACCCCTTATCGTAAAAGAGCTTGCTCCTCAAGAAACAGTTCTTGCTGCTACCAAACAAGCCATGGAAAGGATTATCACCAATCTTGCGTCTGACGACAAGGGTAAGCCAAAAACAGATGCTATTATTCCAAAACGCCAGATTGTGTGGTAAAAAAGCTGTTTTTACAACAAACGGTTATAAAATACCATACTTGCTGCTTAAATGGGGAAAAACTGCAATCTTTTAATGGTATTATAGATAATCTTGGAGAAAATAATGAGCAAAATCAACCTACTCGTCCATATTTCAGGATATGATGACGTTAGTCCCACAAATAGCAGTACAAAGAATGTATCACGATGGACGCACGACGAGCAAGCTTTAGATGCTAGTGAAATTTACTCTAAGTTGCTGAAATTACAAGCGGGACAGACTCTAGAGCTTTTTAGTGGTGTTATTGCAATCTCCGACGACAATACAACTACTTACGATATATCGCTAAAACCCAATACCTCAAGCACCTATATTATCAAAAACAATTCCGGTACCGCTCCTGATTTTAGAAGTGCTAATTTCCCAGGCGCTGATGCCACTACAGAGATAACAGTAACCAAGAACGGGCCTATTTTGACCTTTACTAGCACTGCTGGAACAGCTCTAGACCTAATCAGCAACGGTATGCTAGTAGGAGACGATGTCAGGCTTGGTGAGGGGTTTAACACGGCTAATCAGGGTCGATTCACTGTTTTAGCCTTCAACGCTACTAGCTTTCAAGTTAAAAACTTAGCCGGTGCTGAAGAAGTTGTTGTTCTTGGTGCAGATTTTGCCACTGATTTGCAAAACTTTGGGTCTGCCGGTGTTCAGATTGGCGATAAGGTTAAAATTACAAGCGGTTTTAGTTCCGTTACTTTTAATACTTATGAAATTACCGATGTAAACCCAGAGTATTTGGAAGTGTATAGCATCAACTCCCTACCTGAAGAAACAAATATTCAAACACGTCTTTACATTTATAACAATTCAAAGAACTTCCTCTATATTGAATCGGATAAAAAACTAGAACTAGTCCTTAATGGAACTGCCGCTATTGAAATTAACCCAATGCGCGCCGGTATTAAGGCAAAAAAGGGTGTTTTCCTAAAAAGCGGCGAAACCTTTAGTGCCAGTATTACTAATAAATCTACAGACGTAGCATCTGTATTTTATACAAGCGCAGAGTAAAATATGACTGACGAAACTAAAACAGTAAGAAAACCAATCATATTTAATAGTGCTGATACTATGAATATGCCCATTGCTCAGTCTCCTGCTTTTTATAACGACCTTATAAAAAACGCAATGGGGTCTGCCAACAAAAGCCGTAAAGTTCCAAGGCTATCGGTTACAGAAAACCCTAGGCAAAACGATAGTTATGCTGGTGTTTATAAGATAAGGCGCAGGCTACTTCCTCCCTATGTTATCAAGCAAATCAGGGTTGGTAACCTGTTAATCGCAGGTATCATGCGCGCTCGCGGAAACGTAATGAGCATGTTTGGTAAAATCCAAGCGGATAGGTTTGATGTAGGTATTAGAACTGTTTTGAGGGAAGAGTTTAAAAAGATAGTTGAACCAGAACAGATGATTAAGATTCAAGAAAGAATTGATAGAGCTAATAAAATTCTCTTGAATTGCGGACTTACAGAAGGACTCGGAGAGAAAGAGAAGATGACTCTTTCTGAATTCTTCTATTCGCAAACTATAAACGGTCTTAGTTTTGGTCAGTTCTCTACAGAGATCATCTATTCAGATACAGAAAATAAAGTATTTAACAGGTTTCGCCCTGTAGATGCGGGAACAATCTATCACGCTGTAAAAAGCAGTGACGCTCATACCAGTATCAGAAGAGGCTCAATAGCACTGTTGCAAAACCTAACTGGTGTAAAGATTAATCCTGAAATGATTGAAAAAGACCAGTATGACTGGGTACAGGTTATTGAAGGAATTCCAACACAGGCATTTTCACCTGATGAGATGGTAGTTCACAATCTATACCCAAGCACAGATATTGAGCATAACGGCTACCCAGTCACTCCGCTAGACACTATTATCACAGCCGTTACTACTCACAGTTCTATTGAAGTTTACAATAAGCTTTACTTTCAGAACGGCAAGGCAGCCAAGGGTATGCTTGTTATTAAGTCTGACGATATCAATAAGGAAGATATTGAAGATATTAAGCAGAATTTTCAAGCAAGCATTAACAACGTAGACAATTCTTTCAGAACACCTATCTTTGGCGTAGGAAAAGAAGAGAACGTTGAATGGATACAAACTACTCCCAACAAGAAAGACGGAGAGTTTGAATATCTATTTGATCAAACTACAAGAAATATCCTTTCAGCATTCGGCATGTCTCCAGACGAGTTGCCTGGATTTGCACACTTATCCAAGGGTACAAACAATCAGTCAATGTCTGAGAGTAACAATGAATGGAAACTAACCGCCGCCCGTGATATTTCCCTAAAACCCCTTATTAATCATTGGCAAACATTCCTTAACTACAAAATCCTTCCACTCATCGACCCAGAATTGGCAGAAATTTGCGAAATTACGCTGTCTGGATTAGATGCCGAAAGCAGAGAAAAGGAATCACAACGAATTACTTCAGAAATGAGCATACACATGAGCTATGCAGATGTTCTTAGTGAAGTTCAAAAAGATCCGATTTCTCCAGGTCTGTCTCCTAAAATCCCACTTAACCCCGGATATAGACAAACGTTAGACGCTTACAACAATGTTTCTGATATTATTCATACTTTCAATGAATCTCCAGCCGCCGGTGTTGATCCTACCCTAAGATATAGGCGTGATCAGTTCTGGAGTACAAACATGCAAGCTCTGACTCAGTATAATCCAGCGGCTGTCGCAGCTTACTATGCTACTCGTCCAGACGCTATGGAGATTTTGGATATGTTAATAAAAGATATGATGGACGATACAGAAAATTAATAAATAGGAGCTAATATGTCAGCGGATTGGAAAAAAAAGTACATGGACATTCGTGGTCAATTTCTTGAAGTAAAAGACGTTGCATTCCGTTTGGGCTATGAGCAGGGAATGAAAGACTCTCAAATGCAGCAAATGCAGCAGCAAATGCAGCAGCAAGCCGCACAGGAAGCTGCCATGATGGGACAGCAGGTTGACGAAAACGGTCAACCTATTGATCCTAGTCAAGATCCAAATGCTCAAGATCCAAATGCTCAGGGCGCTCCTATGGAAGAAGGGCAGGAAATGTCCGGCGAAGAAATGCCTACGGAAGAAGGTCAGAGCGAACTTGATCAGCATATTAATGAACTAGCCAGCTTAGTTCAAAAAGGCGAAAAGCCTTCGGTTATTGATATGCGTAAAGCAGTAGAGGCAATTGCTATTTTGCGCAAAACTCAAAAAGAAAGAGCGTTTAAAGACAATTCCACAAAGGTTATCTCTGCTCAGAAAACATTAGTAAATAGTATTCTTGATAAATGGGCTAAAGAGTCCTCAAGTGCTGGCTCCGGTATTGACAAGTTGATTGAAGATTCTGGTCTTAATATTGAAATCAAATAATGAGAAACATCTCCTTCGACCTTATTCAAAAAATAGCTCAGCTAGTGGGCGCTAAATTTGATAGCGTTACTATGGATTTTCTAGGGATTATCCCTAAAATATCTAAAGACAAAAAACTAACTATTTCAAGCAACAAAAACAGCTTAACCTCTCTTTTTTTTCAAGCCTTGGGTGATCGCAAGGCTGACAGAGACGAAGAAGAAGTTCTTAAAGGGCTTTTGAATGTAGCCAATAGTTACATGGAAGCTATTAAAACTAAAACCGTAGCTAGAGTTGTAAACGAAGTAACTGCTCACTCTCAGGAGCTAGTGATGGGGAACAAGTCACTAAAAGCTAGTGATATTAAGGAAATCGTACAAAAGGAGTTGGATTTATCCAACAATCACGTAAGATTGATAGCAAATGCAGAGTCACAACGCTCTGGAAACACAGGTACCGCCCTTAATATCTCTAAAATTGGAAAAGTGGCAGGAAACAATGACCCAACGGTGTTTTTCATTGTTGTACACGACGAGGTTACAGGACCTTATGAATACATCCTGCATACGCTGCCGGACAGGATAACACCTAGGTACTGGAAACTATCCGAAATTACGTCTTCCTATTACACTCCAGGTGGACAGTTTCCAAGTCTATGTGGACTCCATATTAATTGCCGCTGTCGTATCACGTACTTAGCTAAGGGTTTCGGACATGTTGATGGTAAGATAAGCTATATTTCTCCAGACTACGACGGGTTTGAAGAACAGCGTGGAAAATACGGACTTCCCAATGTCCCAGCTAAAATAAGCCGCAGCAAGAAAAACAAAAAAAATGTATGAATACAACTACTTACGCTAAGTAGTAGTTACAAATACAGATACCACTATCTGTAAAATCGTGCTATTATAATAACATGAAAGGTAACTATGACTTCCAGATTAAAGCCGCAAAAGCCACTCTTAGCATGGCGCTTTCAAATAAGTACGAAGCCGCTGTTCTTGGAGCGTGCCCGGGTAGTGGTAAAAGTACTATCCTGATCCTGATCCTGAATGATTTTTTTAAGCTTTTCCCAAATGCTAAGTGTAAAGTTCTAGCTCACAATCAAACCTGTCTTAAGTCTCAGTTGATTGAAAACTTCACCAACGCTCATGTTAAGCCAAACTTCACATTCGGTTTATTCGCATCTAACTCACAGGTTGAAGTTGGCATTCCAGTCAATGCTAGCAAAATTGATTCCATCGATCTTCTGGTAATAGATGAGGCTCACCAGTATTACTCTGCACCTATGGTTAACTCAATCATCTCTAAACATAAGCCTAAGCATCAAATACTCATGACAGGCAGCCCTTCTTGTTTCATTAATTATAACAACGAAGTGGATAGCTCCTACGAAAACACCAAGAAATTCGGGATTTACTTCATTGCGGCTTCTGATCTAGTGGATAACGATGTGTTCAGTGCTGTAGACCTAGATGTTGTTAAGGCTGAAGACAGTGATGTTGGAGCGGTATATGCTCACGCTAAAAAACAAGGGTATGACATGCGTAAGGTGATGTGGGCATGTAAAACGATTGCTCAAGCCCGTAAAATCAACAATAAGCTGCTAGAGCTGGGTAATCATACCTTTCTTAGCACTAGTCACAACGATGCCTCTAATGAGCAAATAGAGGCCTTTAAGAAGGCTAGTGCTGGTGTGTTGATTGTAGTCGGTAAGGGAGTGTTGGGATTTTCAGATGAAAGTATCACTTGTCTGGTAGATATGAAGAAAAGCAATGACTTAGACAATCGCAATCAGCTTTTTGCTCGTGTCCTTAGAAAACACCCCTTGGGTATTAAAAAAGCCTACCTATCAGTCACAGGTGTTGAAAACTACAACAATGAAGTGATTATGCTTCAAAATCTTGTTGACTTGATGGATAGGGAAGTATACGTTGGATATAGTGGGAAATGATTAGGATATCAATTAGTGCGATTGTAAGCGACTCTAGGGCTTAAAAAACCTCTTACTTATCACTGGTTTTGTATCAACATGGACCCAGCTTCCGTCTATGTCTTCCATACGAATATCTAGACTTTCTAAAATAGGCTCTAAAGCTGCTCTGACTTTAGCACAGCCGTCTTTACCTTCGTAACCCTTTACGTGGAAATCAATCGCCATTCCGAATATATGGCCTGACTTAGTACTAGTACTTCCTACCTCTAGGTTGTAGTTTTTACCGTGATACCGTGATCCAGGGCAGTTTGCAGATGTAGGTCTTATCCAGCAATGCACCGATATGCTTGCATTAAATTTCTCTCTAATGATGTCCATTATTTGGGCTAGCTTTACAATTTCTTCTTTTTCCTGTTCAGATGGAACATGGTAAACGCCCCAACTAGGAAGAAGAAGAACTTCCTTGACTTTAAAGTATTTAGAGATTTTTTGTTCTGAATTAGTCCAGTCAATCATGATTACTCCAAGGAAGTCTACAGGTCTAAACCCTTAGCCAACTCTCTAATAGGCGATGTTTCTTCTTGCCAGAAATAAATAGAGCATACTTGATTTAGCCAGTCTTTTCCGTATTTCTTACGCAACACCCAATAGCATATTTTCTTATTAAGCCACATGAGACTAGACCAATTGCTACCAGATTCAAGACGCATAAACATTAGGAGTTTCCCAGAGGTTTTCTCTTTTGGGCTAAAACAAGAGATGATGTTAGCAAAAAAGAAAACAGGAAAGAAAACCCAAGCCCACCAATACCCACCATTTGTTAACCAAAAAAACCAATCCCTAGGATGCCACTGAAAAGATGTGCTAGTTTGACCGCTCTTTTGCTTGTAAATCCACCTAGGACTATCTGGGTAGCCGTTGTCGTATTTCATTAGTTTTTTATAACCATAGCTGGCTAGTTCTTTGTGGAATGACATTTTGTCACTAAAAAGACGCGAAAATGCAGAGATAGCAGATAAATTGTCGTGAGAAATTTTATTAACATTGGATTTTTCGATATCTAGTGAATCTCCAGCTACCCTATCATACAGACCCTTAATTCTACCGTATGGGCTGTAAGTTGTCAAATTTTCTACGGTTTCTTTGAAATTTTCAACATCTGCGTCCACTAGAGACTTGTTTGCATTTTTAAGTATATAAAATAAAATTAAAAAGTATATTCCATTCTCATTATCTGGCTCAGTAGCGTTAGGGTAAAGAGAAAGTCCGTAGTTGGTGTGTATGTAGTTATTTTCATTCATACAACAAAGATTGCCCTAATGGCGTGGTATTATAGTGGATGGAGATAATCATTAAAAACCCTAGTGTAGCTCATGTTTCAGGTACAACTGAAGAGCTATCTAGACTTGAGAGTCAGTTTAGATATAAGGACGGAGTAGTTGAGAACAACATGACTCGTCTTAGGAACAACCAATGGTTTCGTAGAAATAATCCTAGCGGCTATGAAGCTGCATATGAAGATCTTAAAGATAAATTGTGGACTAATGTGGTTAGGTTTGAAGATGGTCAGTGGATAATCAGACCCGGATCAATTCCCTTTATCGTTGGCCTCCAATACACTGTTAAGACCGAGGTGATTTATCCCAAGGCCAGCCCGATCAAGTGGGCTAAACCGTTGGAATTCCAGCCGTACTACTACCAGGCAGCAAGTGTAGACGGCTTGATCGAAGAACGCCATGGTCATATAGATTTATCTACAGGATTGGGTAAATCGAATGTTTTGCTAATGGTAACCCAGCGCCTTGGGCTAAAAACTGTAATAGTAACTCCAAGTCAAAGTATTTTTTGTGAACTGTTAGACCTTTTTGAAACTTACTTAGGAAAAAACAAAGTGGGCGGCTTTGGAGACGGCAAAAAAGATATAACAAAACAAGTCACCGTAGCCATCTCTAAAAGCATTGCAATGATTAAGAAGGATACACCCGCATACAAATTCTTTAAGGAAAAAGAAGTTATAGCGGTTGACGAAGCACATTCCTTTAGTTCAGACACTCTAAGCGATGCTTGTCACGGCGTTCTATACAATGTACCTTACCGTTTCTTTGTTTCCGGTACTCAGATACGCTCTACTGGTCAAAAACTTCACGATTCAATAATTGGAAAGTGTGTTTACAAGATGACCATTAAACAAGGGATAGAGGGAAAGTTCCTGTGCCCTCTTAAATTCAAAATAATCAACACTTTCTCTCCCTCTGCTCGTAAGATTAAAGACCCAATGGAGGTAAAGCGAGTACATTTTTTAAGAAACAAAGAAATTGCAAAAATAGCCGCTAAGATTGCCAACGCTTCATGGAGCATGAAACAAGAGAGCACACTAATCCTAGTAGAAGAGCTTTCTCAAATTAAGATGCTTAAAGATTTGCTGACAGTCCCTTTCACCTATGTACACTCTGGCTCCAAAAAAGACGCTGCTGAAGAGGGTTTGGAGAAGGTTAACGCACAGGATGAAATCGAACGTTTCAATAGTGGCCAAGTGCGCGTTCTTATCGGAACTAGAAGCGTATCAACCGGCGTAAATTTTTATCCCACCCACAATACAATCAATTGGGCTGGTGGTAGTTCTGAGATAGTAACAAAGCAAGGTACCATGGGCCGAAGCACTCGTAAGCTTGAAATATCAAAATACAGACAGTTTCATAAACCAAAGCCTCATAGTCTTATCTATGATTTTGACGTAAAGGGACATCACATTCTAGAAAACCATTTAAAAAAGCGTATTGAGTATTATGAAGAAACGGGCGAAACGGTCAAAATAGTTGGATAACACTGTGGTAATATAGTATATGGCGAAGAAATTTTTTGTTGATCGAGGATTCCAAAAACTAGCTCAGGGCATTAGACTTGTCCTTGATGCTAATGAGGGATTGATAGGAGATCAGCAAAAACAGGTTGAAAGTTTAGTTAAATGCGAACGTAGGTTTCGCAATGAAATCTGCAAGTATGCGAAATCTGAAGAAGTCTACCTTAAGTTTATTGATTACGTAAACAATGATCTAGGAAACATACTAAGTGCTCAAACATATTTTAGAGAAATGTCTTCATCTCTAAAGGGACTTTCTGTAGCCATTAGAACTAAAAACGTAAAATCTCTGATGTCCCTAAATATAAACTATCAGTTTGCAAATTTCATAGTAAATAATTACGATCAAGCTCTCCCGGGAAAATCAAAACAGTATTTTGATGAATTAGTTGAAACAAGAAGAATTCTTATTGAAAACAACCTACCGCAGGTTGTAAATCAGGCTAAGATATTCTACAACAAAACTCCAAAATCACACCACACCCTGCTTGATTTTATTGGAATATGCACCTATGGTCTTATTTCCGGCGTTGACAAGTACACCGGGGATTACAGCACAGTTTGGCGTTCCGTAGGTATTGGCAGAATGGTTGGGTTTTTGATTGAAGAGTATTCAAAAACTTTTATACGCCTATACCCTAGTGATCGTAAAATCCTATATCGTTCAAATGCATTGCGAGGTAGGATGGGGATTGACGATATTAAAGTACTTGCTGAAGTAGTAAACGAAAGCTTTCAAAAAGACATAGAGGCAGGAAGATCTTCTCCTAAGCTGCCAATTTCAATGGAGCATATTGAATCTCTTTTAAATAGTTCTGGGTATACAAACGCCAATGCTAATTTAGACAAAGAAGACGCAAAATATGGAGGAATCTACGACGCTACAGAGTGTCCAGATATGAATATTGAAGAAAATTTAGAAAAACACGATACCATGAACCACGTCTATAATGCTGCACAAAGTTTAAATTTGATCGAGAAAAAAATTATTAAATTAAAGGGAGTCGATGTATGATCGTTAGTTACGGGAAAAACATCATTTGTAAGCCCTATCAGGGTAAGAAAGAGCTTAAGTCAGAAATTCGCGGCGGTGTTGCTATGATTACTCAGAAATCACAAATCGTGGGACTTAAGGTGCTTAAAGACGCTAAGATTGATGGTGGGGTTGTAATCAAGGCTGGTGATACCGTTTATTTGAAAGAAGATGTCGTTTACTCCAATAAAACCTATCACGAAAACATGTCCTTCACTACTGAAAACATTGAAGGGTCATACGTAGTGGTAGACTACAATTCCGTTTTGTTTGTAGAACATGAAGCTAAGTAAACTCAATATTTTCATGGAAATTGCCCATGTGATTAAAAAACTGTCTCCAGATACTGAGACAAAAGTGGGAGCAATATTACTAAGTTCAGACGGCAATTTAATAGCAGGTAGTTTTAATGGTTTTTGCCAAGGCGCTCCAGATGAAGACCTGCCTTGTACCAGGCCTTTAAAGTATGAATTGATTCAACATGCAGAGCGCAACATGCTTTACAACTGTAACGCAGAGTCTATTGGGACTAAGGGGTCTACCGTAATATGTACTCTATCTCCCTGTTTAGAGTGTCTCAGGGCTTGTTTTAGATCAAAGGTAAAGACTATTTATTTTGATAAGCTATATACCGCATTTGGTAGTGTCGAATTCTATTCAAAATTACCAGATATAAGTGTGGTAATATCAAAAGAGGGAGAATATACTAGATTAGATATGAGCCGCAAAGATGGAAGAGGGGTTTAAATAGTGAAAATCATTAGAGTTGGCGATCCGCATACTAAAGTTTCTAACCTGAAAGATAGTCAGAAATTGATGGACTACGTCTATGCTCTAGCTAAGGAACACAAAGTAGACCGCATTGAATTCATGGGTGATCAATTTGACACTCATGCGGTTATTCGCATTGAGGTTCAAGACTTCTGGTCTGAAAATATAAAAAAATTCAGTGAACTTTGCAGGGTGTTGTTTTTGTTGGGAAATCACGACATGCAAGGATCAAAAGAAAAATCAAACATGAATGCAATGGGGCCATTTTCAGAGTGGACAGGTTTGACTAATCGTATCTGGGTTGCAGATAAAGACATGATACTAGATGGAATCGGCTATATCTCCTACAAACACACGGAGGAAGATTTTATAGATTCAGCAAAAAAACTATACGAAAGTGGTTGTACCGAGCTGATCATAGCCCATCAGCCTTTCACAGGTGCTCAGTATGAAAATGGATTTTACGATCCATACGGCATCGATCCAGATAAAATTCCACAAAAATCTATCATTTCAGGACATATTCATAAAAAACAACAGGTTGGTAAGTGTTTTTATGTAGGTACAGCTAAATGGGATACTATTTCAGACGCAAATGAAGAGAAAGGGGTACATATATTCAAACACAATGAAGACGGCTCCGTCTCTAGTGTAGAATTCTTCTCTACTAAAGAAATTGTATCTCCTATTTATAAATTTACAGTCAATGAGGGTGACGAAGAGCCCACCCTAGTTCCAGAGGCTAGAAACTATCTTGAATTGTGCGGACAAGCGGCTTGGATAACTAAATTAAAAAAGAAATACAAGGGGTTAGCTCAGATTAAAGCAAGACCTACTGACAGGAGATCTGCAAAAACAGATAAGAGCAATTTACAATCGGTTCACGATTTTCTAAACAACTGTTTTAATCCCACCAATAACGTGAGCAAGGCAGATATAGAAACATACCTCAGGACACTAAATGAAAGCTAAAAACAGCATCGTAGATGACCACAGGAATATGCTATCCCTGTCTAAGAACTTGTCTGATTTTCAAAAAGAAAACCTCAAGACATGGCCCTTTATCTTCTTCTCCAATGTTGATGAGGCTAAGGTTGAGTGGAATTTTATTGACAATAGCCATAATTTCTTTGCAGGAAGTGTTACGTTTGATATCAAACTAAAAGAAGAAGTTTCAGGGGAAGAATTCCAGTTAGGAGTAGACCGACTGGCAATCTCTACTAAGATGCTGTTTTGGTCAGAAACAGAAGTGTTCGTAAACAAAGATGGTAAAGAGTGGAAAAAGGTATAACACCAGTACAAGTTGTTGAGAAAGACTTTAGCCAAGAAGATTTGGGTTTGTTGGCTAATTTCAGAAGGGAGGGGTGCCCTGGCCTTGCTAAAATAGTGGGAGAGGGTGAGGAGATTTTTCTAACCTGTTTTGACCTATATATGTCCGGCAAAACATATTCAGAGATATCAAAAATAGTCAGCGTAAGGAAAGAAATAGTACTTTTTGTAAGTGAGAAACACAACTGGTTTGAAAAACGCATCAGTTATTACAGCGAGTTAGCATCACACTCTCTTCAAAAATATCAGAAATCAAAACTAGAAACTGTAGATACTATGATGTTGCTGTTGTCAGCTATGAACGACTTTTTTAAAAAAGAAGGCTACAGGTACCACAAAACTAAAGACGCTAGTATTATCAAGAACTTTGATCAAAAGATGTTTGGACAATACCTTAAATCTATAGAAATTGTAGACGGACTAATGCAAGATACTATTTCAGGTAAGCCGGGGTCTATAAACCAACCACTGGTGAATATCAATATGAATTCAGGCACTATGAAGCATGTTGACGGCAACACTATAGAATTAAACGTAGAGCCTACAGAGATAGGTGATATTCTAGCCACACTGTCTAAAATTAAGAAGATAAAGGCTAAAGTAGACACTTGACTAATAACCATACTGGTGTATAATGGTTACATGATGGTTATTATCTTTATACTGTTTTCAACTACTTGTAACGCTGACGAAAAAAGGGAAGCATTTTCGGGCATTTACAGGGCTATTCTTGGCTATAGTGAAGTTAAAGAGTACAGGAAAACGGCAGAAAGGAAAGCCTTAAAAGCCATTAATGTAGATAAGTCAACTATGGGGGCGGTAGGGGCCGTTGCCGCCATTGCTTACAGCAAAAATATTGATTCCAATAAGTTTGCTAAAATTAGATTCAAGTCACTTGGGGCAAGAATACAACCTAACGTCAGCTATAATTTTGAAAACAGACAAAGTTCTGCAAACATCAATATCGGTTGGGAGTTTTAATGAAAAAGATTATCTTGTTGCTTTTTATGATTATTCTAACAGAAAAAGTATTTGCCGTATTGCCTAAGAAAGACATAAAATGTGCATATAATGTAGATAAGATCGAAAGATTTAACGTCAGCATTTTTTATAAAAATTTAGTTTCTTCCAAGGCAAGCTCTAATCTCAACTATGATTTCTTTATAAAAGACCTAAACAACTTCAACCTGGTTGATGATTACGTTATTATTCGAGATAAAGATGGAAATAAGGTTATTTACTCAATGATATGCAAAAATACCGTGGTATTATAATTAAAATAGATCTATTTCGGGTCTATATAAGGGAGATTCATGAAAACGTTCATTCTGCTGGCTCTGCTATCTGCTTTGATGCTAGCAAACCTCGTTAGTGCTAAGGAAGAAACCAAGCCACGTCAGATTGTACTCTCTGAAGAGAACACTCTAGTTCTGGATCAGGAATTCGACGGAGCTAGTGTTTCAGCCCTAATTGAAAGTGCTCGTCAACTCGACTCTAAACTAGAGAGCAAACAGCCTCTATATTTGTTCCTATACACTCCTGGTGGAAGTATCCAAGACGGACTAGAGCTTTACGAAGCCCTAAAAGGCCTTAATCGCCCAGTACACACGATTACATTGTTCGCTGCTAGTATGGGTTTCCAAACCGTACAACAGCTAGGTGAGCGATATATCCTAGAGAATGGGGTACTTATGTCACACAAGGCTCGTGGAGGATTTACTGGTGAGTTTTCAGACGGCCAAAGTCAGTTGGATGCCCGTTACTCTTTGTGGCTATCCATTATTAAAGAGATGGATGATCAGACCGTTAAACGTACTGGTGGTAAACAGACACTTAAAACATATCGCGCTCATTATGAAAACGAAATGTGGCTTTTGGGCAAACAGGCTGTGGCTCAGGGTTATGCTGACGCAGTTGTAACCGTAAAATGTGATGCTACTTTGCAAGGAAAAAGGGGCATTACCGTTAAGTTTTTCGGTATGTCTTTTGATATCCTTCTCTCTAAATGCCCCACTAATACAAATGTACTAGGTGTTCAGGCAAATGTATCAACCACCAGAGGAGAAGTCTCGTTGGTAAAGTTCCTTTCCAGTGGCGGACAGTTCGGACAAAAGTGTTACGATAATCACTTGGAGAAGACTGGCGACTCGTCATATTATGGATATGGTCAAACTACCAGCACTACTGGTGGTAATCAATCACCCATCAATGCTTCTGAGGGTGACAATAGCGTAAACTGTATGCTAGATACAGAGGTTACCCTTTCTAAAATCAAAGAACAGACTCAAAAACTTAAAGAAGATCGCAGTAAAAATATTTCCGACAGGATTGTTAAGTCATACTGATAAATCAATAAAAAGAATTATCTTTTTAAGCCCGACTTTCTGTCGGGCTTTTTATTTTTGTGGTATAATAATCTAGAGGTGATATATGATGATTAAATACTCTTGTAACAATAGCGACTGTGATAACTGTATAGAAAAATACTTCAAAACCTCTAAGGATATCGTTCCTTATATTGACTGCGGCCAGTGCTCAATCGGCAAACTAGAGCGACAGCTAGGCGCTCCTAGTACCAAATCTACTCAGATTATAGATAACGGCCTTATGTCTAGGAAAGTTGAAATATCAAGCCACGTTCTGGAGAAAGAGCGGAATAAAGGGAATCGCTAAATGCTAAGGTTTAAAAATATTACGTTCTGTAATATAGGCAGGTTTGTTACCGAACAAACTATTGATTTTACCGGATTTGGAAATCTAATTCAGATAAAAGGCGTCAACAACAATACCGGCGGCTCTTCTGGAGCATCTAAATCAACTATTTTTAACGCTATTGATTATCTATTGGGCATTAATGATACTCCAACTACCGCCCTGCAGTCAAGACTTACTAAGAACAGCATATATGTTGAAGGTGAGTTTGACGTAGATGGGACTGTTTTGGTGCTAAAACGCTCTAAAAAAGACGGTTTCTATCTAAAACACGGCGATGAAGAGATTTCTGGCAACATTAAACTAGCTGAAGAAAGGCTAGAGCAGATTATCGGCATTCCCACCAAACTATTTAAAAAGACCATCCACAAAAAGCAGAAAGATCCTGGGTTTTTCCTAAACCTGACGGCTAAAGAAAGCTATGAGTTTCTAATGAAAGCTCTCAATCTAGAATCGCTAATCAGTGACGTTTCTAAAATTGACGACAACTTAAAACTTTTGAATTCAAGGGTTTCCGCAGCAGCCCCGCTTGTTGTTTCCACATCTAAACACCTGGAAGACCTTAAAACAATGAAGAATGTGGAGCAAGACCCCTCATTCGAAGTTCCATTTGACTTTAACCAGTCCGATATTGATGCTATGGAAGTCCAAATATCTAATCTTGAATCTGATATTCGTGGTGTAAATCTTGAAAAAAACAGCAAGGTTGGTTCTATTGTTAAACCACTAAGGCAGAAGGTTGAAGCCCAAGAGAAAGATGCGGAGTCTTCTTTAAAGCTTGAGGTAATTAAACAGAGTAAAAACAATGCCATAGCCTCTCTAAATCTTTCAAGAAAAGAAATTCAATCTAAAATAGACAAGACAAGACAAGACATAGGGAAGGTGTCTTACGCAAGATCAGAAATGACAGGGCGGGTTAGTAAAATAAAACTTCTTATGTCAGAAAGGACTCAGATTGAGTCAGGACTGTGCCCCACCTGTAACCAGTCCTGGGTGACTGGACAGGCCAAAATAGAGCATATTAACGCTGCTATTTCATCATTAAAGACTGAAGTTATTGAAAACAAAGCAATCATAGACGGAGAAGAGCTATTAAAAGCATCTCTGGAAGAGCACAAGTCCTCCTTGTTAAGTATAGAGCAAAATTCGTCACTAGAAGTTTTCGATAAACAGATAGAACTGATAAATCAAGAAATAGCTCAAAAAAACGCCCTGTATAGAAACATGGCGGTAGAGTTGGAAAACAACTATCTTAAAGAATTAAACCAGTACGATGAGTGTATTAACTCTATCCAGCGCACCTACTCCGATAAACTAAACAGCCTAAATGTCAGTCTTGTAGAGACTAGGTCTAATTTTTTGGCAAATAAACAGCAAATGGCCGCCTATGCATTAAGCCTAAAGTCTTATAAGACACGTATTGATAGCCTGAATGCTCTTATCAACACCAAACAGTCTGAACTTGACAGTCTAAACACTAGTTTAGAAAACAGTGTAAAGTCTCAAGCAATTGCTGAAGAATCTAAAAGACTAATCAAATCCTACACCCTTCAGATTTTCCAGGACACGCTAGATTATATCGGCTCCCGCGCTACTGATATGCTTTCCTCTATCCCAAACATGCATAACGCTACAATATTCTTTGAAGGATGTCGTGAAAATCAAAGCGGAAGCATCAAAGATGAGGTAAACGCTATAGTAAATCTAGACGGTTACGCTGATATCAACATCAAGACACTTTCAGGCGGTGAAAGAACAGCCCTAGACATGGCCGTAGACCTTTCCGTTATAGACATGATTGAAGACAAGACTGGTAAGGGTGTTGACTTCTTCATCATGGACGAGCCTTTTAATGGACTTGAAGAGGTTTGCATCACCCAGTGTCTTGAGATTTTGAAGCAGATCGATTCTAACAAGAGAATAATAATAGTAGACCATAATCCTATTATAAACGAAATGATCACAGAAAAAATTATCGTAGGGCGCACTGGAGAAGAGTCTGTAGTCTTATAGCGTGGTATTATACTATATGGAGAGAAAATGGGCGTAAAAGATGAAATTGACACCGATATTATCAATTTTTTTAAACAAATTGAGAATCAAAATACAAACGATAAGCAAAAAACTCTTAAAAACCTTATAGACAAATACGCTCATATTAGCCAGTCAGACTACATGATGGATTGGTATGACTTACAATCTATAGTGAATTGTGCAAAAACACTTTTTTCTAACAAGTCTTTCCCTATGTTTTTAGGAGACAAAAGAAAGAGGGTTAATCAGAACGAACAGGCCAATCTATGTGTAATTGAAGAAACCGTAAGGCATTTAAACCATAAAGAGTGTTTTAAAAAACTACCTCGTTTTGATTTCCGAGAAGATTCGTGATCGGATACTTTTTAAATCACACTACTACTGATACTATTTTAATTATTTTAACAGCATTGTTAGCAGTTCTATATTTTTTACAACGATAGAGGGGAGTAGCCATGTCAGAAAAAGTAGGTAAAATTAAGGATACTATTCAGGAAAAACATACAGTTTTTTACGATTCAGTTCAAGGACTGAGTGTTGCTGATCTACGTAAAAACGTTCTAATGTACTCAAAATACCTCCAAGAAACACTAGCAAGTGTTAAGACATGTAGGGAAATCGAAGACGCAGAGATTAGGCTTAAGGGGGCTAAAAAGCCCTTCACAGATAAGATTAAAGAGCATAAGGATAAAATTAAACAGCTTAAAAGATTCGTAGACGACGGTGTTTGTACTGAGGACCTTGAAAACCACATGGTAACTAATACATTGGCCTCTGAAGATCAAAAAATCAGAATGAGTGACAATCAATCCGTAAAAGACGCCTCTGATGAGGTTAAGCTCCTAAAGGGCCCCTTTACTGAAGCTAAAAACGTACTTAACCTGAAAATTGCCTATTTGAATATCCTAATCAATGAAAAAGAAGGATTTGAGCCAGGGTATAGAGATGGGCAAGAGTAAGAAGAAGGAAGCACCGCTTTATGATGAAAACGGCCGGTGGGTAGAGGAAAAGGGGCGATGGACAGGTGCTTTGCGTAGGTGCTATAGGCTTCATCCCGATTTTAAAAAATGCATCCAGGATGGTAGGGTAGAACTTCCTCCAAAGACTCTTAAAGACGGCTCCACAGGTAAGAAAAACCAGGTCAGATATAAGTGCGCAGACTGCGGTGAGTTATTTAGTCAAAAAAATGTACAGGTAGACCACAAAAACCCCGTTTGTCCGACCTGGATGAGGGACTCTGACATGTCTTTAGACTGTAAGGCTAGACGTATTTTCTGCAGGTTAAACAACCTACAGGTGCTTTGTTCAACTCCTAAGAAGCTTTTAGAGAAGGGTAAGGCAAGCTGCCACGGTAAAAAATCTAATCAAGAAAAGTTTATTAGAGCAAAATGGAAGGAATTGGCTGAAAAAAATAACGTAGAGTGCTGGGATTTTGTATTAGATAAATCAGAATACGACGTTGTTGACCCTTCTGATATTGATTTTATTAATAAACATAATGCAATGTTTGAAAAAGAGTATACTAAGTATTTAGAACAGAAAAGAATTGAAGAAGCAGCTAAAGAAGAACGTAAGTCGTTAAAACTATTAAAACTATTAAAGAAAGGTAAAAGATAATGGATAATACTAAGTCTGGCATCAAAACTCCATGGGGAACTGTCGGATATATCGTCTATAAACGCACCTATGCACGTCGTATTAGTGAAACTGACGCTAATTCACGCACTGAAGAGTTTCCAGAAACAGTGGATCGTGTTGTTAAAGCCTGCAACAAACAACTTAAGGTAGGGTTTACCGAACAAGAAGAGGAAGATCTACGAAACACTATGCTTACCCTGAAGGGAACCGTTGCCGGTAGATTTTTGTGGCAGCTTGGAACTAAAACCGTAGACAAGCTAGGTCTTCTAAGCCTACAAAACTGTGCTTTTGTTATTGTAAACGAGCCTATTCGACCATTTACCTGGACTATGGATGCACTAATGCTAGGCTCTGGAGTGGGCTATAACATTCAAAAAGAGTATGTTTACGAAATCCCCAAGCCTAAAAAGGCTAAGATAATTCGCCAAGACACTAAGGACGCCGATCTTATCGTTCCAGATAGTCGCCAAGGATGGGTTGATCTCTTACAAAGGGTTTTAGAGTCTCACTTTGTTACAGGAAAAGGGTTTAGCTATTCTACTATTTGTATTAGAGGCAAAGGTACTCCAATTAAGGGGTTTGGCGGTACTGCCGCCGGTCCTGAAGAGCTTTGTTGGGGAATGAACGAAATTAGCAAGGTTCTGAATACCCGCGCTGGTAAAAAACTACGTCCAATTGACTGCCTGGATATTATGAATATCATTGGCTTTATAGTGGTGGCCGGAAACGTAAGGCGCAGTGCTCAAATAGCCATAGGAGACATGGACGACCTTCAGTTTCTAAACGCTAAACGATGGGACTTGGGGAATATACCGTCTTGGCGTGCTATGTCTAATAACTCTGTTGTTTGCAACGACTTTTCAAGGCTTCCAGATTATTTTTGGGAAGGATATCAGGGGAATGGAGAGCCTTATGGGCTTATCAATCTAAACAACGCTCGTCGTATGGGCAGGGTTAATGAAATTCAATACACAGACTACGAAGTAGCCGGTTTCAATCCCTGTGGCGAACAAAGCTTAGTCGATAAAGAGACTTGCTGCTTGGCTGAAATTTTCTTGCCAAACATAGAATCTTATGAAGAGCTTGAAAAAGTAACAAAACTTCTGTATCGCATCAATAAACACTCCCTACGTCTTCCCTGCCATCTAAAAGAGACGGAAGAGATTGTTCATAAAAACATGCGCATGGGTATCGGTGTAACTGGCTATCTACAATGTCCTGAAGAAAAAAAGCTGTGGCTTAAACAGCTTTACCCGGCCCTCAGGCAGTATGACAAAGAATACAGCAAAGCCCATGGTTTTCCTGAGTCAATTAAGCTATCAACTATTAAGCCTAGCGGCTCTATGAGTTTGCTTCCTGGAGTTACCCCAGGTGCCCATGGTGGTTTTTCTCAATACCATTTGCGTCGTATTCGTATTGCCTCCAATAGCCCTCTGATTGAAATCTGCAAAAAAAACGGATATCCTATTGAATTTCAAAGGAATTTTGACGGAACTGACGATAAAAACACACAAATAGTATCCTTCCCGTGCTCTTTTCCTGAAGGAACTACATTGGTAAAGGATATGACCGCCATTGATCAGCTTGAAGTAGTCAAGCGCCTTCAAACGGAGTGGTCTGACAACGCAGTATCGGTCACTGTCTACTACAAAAAAGAAGAACTAGGCAAAATAAGGCAGTGGCTTTCTGATAATTACAACGAAAACATCAAGTCAGTATCGTTTTTGCTTCATTCTGACCATGGTTTTCAACAGGCTCCCCTAGAGGAGATCACCAAAGAGCAGTTTGATGCTCTAACGGCGGCTATCACTCCTATTTCAGATGTCTCGTTTAAAGAAGAAGATGTCTCAGGAATAGACGAGTGTGCATCTGGTGTTTGCCCGATTAAATAACGTGGTATTATATTTTAAGGGGCATTTATGAGTAATAAAACATTTTGGAATAAAGAAAACGAAGAAGATGGGGTTGAGGATAGTGCTCAGAAGATTCTTGACGAACTAGATGAATACGAGGTTGAGGAGGAAGAAAAGGTATATAAGCCTTCTTCTAGCAAGAAATCCGTATACGACCTAGATAGCCGTGAGTCTAGCGTAGTTAATAGCGCAATGCTTCGCCTAGAGCAAGCCAGGCTATATGACATGTTGATTAAGCATGACCTGTTTAAAGGGGTTAAGGCTAATCCTAAGGCTATTCAGGCTGTTCAGAATGAGCTTAAAAGCTATATAGTTCAAAGGCTTGAGATTCTACTCGGTCTTAAGAAAGAAAAGACAGAAACGCTTAAAAAAGTAGCAGTAGAAGCCCAATTCAATGATGTAGAGGTAGAATTCCTAAAAGCTCTGTCTATTAAGGGAACTAAGGGAGCATCTTTAAATGCACCTACTAAGCAGCTAAGGGTTTCAGAAGAAGACGAGGAACAGGAGTTTGAAGAAGAACAGGGACTTCAGGCGCTTGATCAGGAAGACGAAGAAGAAGAGTTTCAGCCATTTAAGCCCTCTAAGAGCAAAGAGCCGGTAAATAAAAAAGTTTTTGAGAAAAAACAGGTAAAAAGCAGTCCAGTCTCTAAACCACCAAAAACAGATGGAATTAAGCGTAAGTTCAAGTCTAATGAAATCTCAGATGATGAAGCGATTGAGTTGGCCAAGGAAGATATTAAACGAGAAAAACGTAGAGAAGTACAGAGAGAGCAGGAAAAGAACCTATCTGCGGCCGATATTGTATCCATGAATAATAAGAAAAGGCCTCCCGGGTATGTTCCTATTCAACCCTATACAGGGGTTTCAGGTGCCCCGTCTACGCAATCCAGAGGCGATAGTAACTCGAATACAGCTTTAGGTAATATTCTATCAACAATGTTAACCAAATAGGAGTCCCATGACAACCGACAAGAATGCCAAGAAACTAACCGCAGCCCAACGTATTGAAGGTCTAGAAGACGCTGTGCTGCAGATTAACGATAGGTCAACACATAACGCTAAATTTCTAGCCAACAGCATTGACTTGCTTAAGAAAGAAATCGAAGAGCTAAGGCAGTCTTCTTACGAGCTAAAACAGACACTTAGGGCGTTGGCCAAGCGTCTAAATGCAACAATTCAAGCTGGTGAGCAAGGACAAATGAAGGGTGAAATGATCGACAATCTCCTAGTGGAAGAAAGCATTAACGAACTTAAGGCACAGGTTTCCTTCCTTCAAGAAAACGGAGTTCTACTTAGGTCAGAAAGTGGAGAAATTGAGGAGCGTTCTTTCGTAGTAGGCCGTGAGCTAGACGAAGAGAAAAACGTAATCAATGGGCGTATTCAGTTTGCAGTAACCGCTATCGTTGAAGATGCCCGACATTCAGTTATGGGTAAAAAAGCAGGAGAATCGGTAACCAATGCAGACGGAACCACTCTTGAAATCTTGGAAGTATATAGTATTGCTGAAGGTGTTGAAAAAAACCCAAACGCCGTCACTCAAGATTAACCCAATAAGGGCAATCTTTGTATAAAGCTTTTCAAGGGAAATAGATGAAAAACAAGGCACTCATTGAATTATTCAAAAAATCAATGAGAGAAGTTTCTGAAGTACTTAAGCTATCACCATCGGAAATCAAGCGTGATGAGTATATTAGAGTTGCTATTGACAATAAAATCAGCAGGTTAAATAAAGAGCAGCTTAATGAGCTAGGTGGATACGGAACTGTTAAGGCATTGTTTTTCCCTAAAGTTGAAACCAAAAAGATAGAAGAAAGTTCCGATATTAGGCAGGATATCCTAAAGGCTTACGGAAACTATGTATCTAAATACGGCATCACTCCAACTCAGGCTATTCTACAAGACCTTGGCTTTAGCTCTAGCTCTGTCAACAAAGTCTTTGTAAACTTTTCTAATCTATACACAGAAGCCTCTGAAGAGTATCCAGAGATTTTTTCTAAACTAGTGAATGATTCTGTATTTACAGAAAAGTCATTCAGCTTGCTTAAAAATAAGGTTAATGAAAAATCTACCTTTATTATTACGACTGCTGTAAATAATAAAAAAATACATGAAGGTTTTTTAAACAGCCTAGAAACCTTTAAAAAAGAAAGAGACGCTCTAATCATCATTCAGCCGTGTGAAGATGTTATTAAAAGAGAATCCTCCTTTTCTTTTGAACTTGATCCTAGACTTAAGGATTGTGAATTTGCATTTAAAGATTTATACCTAAACAATAACATCTTACTATCTAGTATCAAGGTAAGTGCTAAGCAGATAAATCCTCTAACAGGTTTGCAGAGACTAGCACAAGCTAAAGGGTCTATGATCCTAGCCTCTCCTAAACAATATCTTGAATTTATAGCCAACTCCAACACAAAACTTCCTAGAGCGTTAATGACTACCGGCGCTATTACTGTTTCTGATTACTCTACAGACTTCTACATGTCTCAAAGAACTTCTTATCTTGCAGATTTTGACCACCTAGTAGGTGCCATCATAGTTGAGATTGAAGACGGGGATATTTTTCATTTTAGGCAAATTCAGGCAGAGGAAGACGGCTCTTTCATTGACCTAGGCGTTAAATACTCTCCCAATGGAAAAATCAGTGAAGTAACCGAATCAGTATGTGTTTTTGGAGACACTCACGTAGGTTCACATGATCTAGAAGTTGACCAGTGTTTGGCTGAGATTACAGATAAAGCAAACTGCAAAGAAATCATCGTTCACGACATTTTTGACTGTAGATTCAATAACCACCATGACCAGACGAAGAAGGCTACCCGCGCTCAAATCACTATGGCTGGCAAAAGCTCTATGATGTATGAGGCAAAGATAACCGCCGAATGGCTAAATCTATGGTCTAACAGGGTAGATAACATTACAATTGTTAAATCCAATCACGATGAGGCTCTAGAGCGTTATATTGACGAAGGGCGATGGAAAGACGATGCTGAAAATCTATACTACGCAGTTGATCTAGTTAAGAAATTCATAGAGAAGAAAGACGTTTTAAAACACCTAATTGTAGAAATGGTAGGTATAGACTCTCCAGATTCAGTAAAATGGCTGGACAGAGACGAAGACTACATTGTTTATGGTGTTGAAAACGGTGCCCATGGAGACAAGGGGGCTAATGGAAGCAAAGGCTCTATGAGGGGTATAGAGAAGGCTTACCATAAGGCTACTGTTGGACACTCCCATACCGCAGGTATTTGGCGTCAAGTTTATCAAGTAGGGACATCAACAACACTTAAATTGAGTTACAATTCTGGACCATCCTCCTGGACACAGACAATGTGTATTCAATATCCCAACGGCTCTCGCCAACTAATCAACATCATTCGCACAAAAAACGGCAGAATGAGTTGGCATAAATCTAAGAAATAGAAACAAGCCTAAATTCTTAGTTCCTTTTTATAAAACAATCGTAATTGTTTCGTGGTATTATATACTGTAGGAAAAAAATGAAGAAAAACTTGGAACCAAGAGATTGGGCTAAAAAAAACCATAAAGATAGAATCGTTAAGCTTGAAGATGAAATAAAAAGCCTAAAGGCTCAAATAAGGGCGAAAGATAAAACTATTAGGAATCTTCTCTCTGAAGTAGCAACACTAGAGGCAGCTTGGGATAAGACAAAAGACTACTTGAGTGAAGTTGTAGAGGATCGATCTCTAAAAGAATTGGTGGAAACTTCTGCCAAAGAAAGACCCTTGAAGAAGTCAAAGAACAGATGTCCTAAGTGTGGTGGAGACGATTTTAAAACGCTAAAATTCAACGGCTTTAGAGTTGATACCTGTGGGAATAGTAAGTGTGGACATAGAAAGAAAATAGATGAGCATTTTTAGAAATAAAATAAGGAAATTAAGAGGTATCCTGTTAGGGCTTGAGATGAATCTCAAACTAATGGAGGATGACCTGTGCATTATAGACCGTAATTTGATATATCTAAATAGAATTAAGAGAGATTTGGAGTACAACATTCAACTACACAGATCCGGCTCTACTATTAGTGTAATCAAAGAATACAAAAGGTCTATGGAAGAGCTAGGTGTAGCCGACGGTGAAATCTTAAAATACGAACACTTTAGGGATAACCTAAAGAAAGAAATGAAAATAAAATTAGACCAATATGAAAAAAGATTAGATGAATTTGAATCAATATACATAGAAGAAGTAGCAGAAGAGAGGGTTTTACCCTTCAAGGGAAGAAATGGACGTTAATACTATAAGACTTAGAATTACAAACGAAGAAGACTTCATCTATTGCCCACGTCTTGGCAATAGTTTAAAAAAATTGATAGAAAAAAACCCAGACGGGGTTGACGATGCGCGTATAGCGAAGGTATTATTGTTAAGTGAAGAGGAAGTCAGGGAAATTTTTGAAAGTGCTGTTAATAAAATCAGAGAGTTAATGGAGATTTAATGAAATTCTTAGCTTTTGATACAGAAACATCTGGCCTCAATGAGAAAACCCACTCTATTCTTACGGCTTATTTTGAAGTCTACGATGAAAACTGGAAGTTGTTGGACTCATTGGATCTTTATTTGAAACCAGATAGCGGTGATATCGTTGCGGAGGCTCAAGCCCTGGCTGTTACTGGTATAAATATTGCAGACCATTTGAAAAACCCTAAAACAGTTACCATGTCTGAGGGTAGCAAAAAGCTAGCGGCGTTACTTCAAAAGCACAAAATTAAGGGAAAACGCAAGCATTACAGACCGTTCGGACAAAATATAACCTTCGATCTAAGGTTTATCTTTGCTCAGCTAATGTCTCAAGAAGAGTGGGAAGGCACTGTACACTATCGCCCCATTGACACTCTATATATCACAACCTTCCTGCAGGATATCGGATACTTACCTGACGATCTCGGTAATCTAACTAGCCTTGTAGAGCACTTTAACGTACCTAAGGGTGAAGCCCACAACGCACAACAAGATGTTAAAATGACCGTTAGTGTTTATCAAGCTATGAAGAAAATGATGAAGGACAAAAAGACTTCCATCCTTGGGATTTCCAACCATGAACTTTTGAACATTGTAGAGATGGAATAGATAGCTCTATTTTTATACGTTTTAATCTGTGGTAGTATATTTTATGGATCATCTTACTAACCACATTAGCCCTGTAAATCACTCTGAAAGCCCCATAACCGGATCAACTATTGATACGATGGTTAGCAAGACTAAGGAAATGGGGCTTGGGTATTTCGCAGTCACAGACCACGGTTATCTTACAGCGATTCTAAAGGCTTATCAAATCTGTCAAAAGAAGGGAATCAAGCTAATTCCAGGGGTTGAGCTGTATTTTAAGGATAACAACTGTAAAATAATCAGAAACACAGAAAGTCAGCAAATTAAATATTTTAAAATTGTAGTTCACGCTAAAGACCAGGCATCCTATCAGGTTCTAGTTAAGAAATGCTCTAATTTCGACAAAAACGTAGTAATTAACGACAGTTCCTACCCTTTGTTTGATTGGGCTGATCTAGAAGAGCTATCTAAACACTCCTTTACCGTTTGCACCTCTGACACTCAGTGCATGGTTAGTAAACATCTACTAGTGGGGCGTCCTGACCTGGGAATGAAATACTACGAAAAGCTTAGGGATTTGTTTGACTCTTCAAACTTTTATCCATCGATCTTACCATTTGAGCATGACCGCTACTGGAATAGTCTAGTTAAAATCGAACTACCCGGCCATACCGTTCATATCCCGATAAACGACAGGGTTGGCATAGAGGGAGAAAAGCGTTCCAAGGCCTTCGAGGTATACCGTAAAAAGCAGTTTGGTAAGCCGTGCCACCTGACACATGTTAGTATCAACAAAGTGCTCTACGGTGTCAAGGAGAGCCTCTCAGAAGTGCTATCTGCTAAGCTAGTCAATGATTTTGTTGATATTCCAGAGGGTGACATACAGCTTAAGGCTAATAAGTTCATACTTGCTCTGGCAAAACGGTATGGGGACTTAGACAGGCTTTTGATTAACAACTATAGCTACTACGCAGACAGAGACGATAAAGTTGTACAGGACATGCGCCTAGGTGAGGAAAGACGGGTTATTAAGAGTCAATTCATGCGCCGTACCAGCGATGTTAGGGAATACCTAACCACTAAAATTGGTCTAGAAGACTCTTTTATTACTAAAATGGTTAAAAACAGTCACGACTGGGCTGATAAGTTTAAAGACTTTAATCTAAAATATGAATACAGACTACCGGATGTAGGAGAAAACCCCAAAAAACAAATGATGGACGCTATTGCAGCTCAGGGGCGTCTGGACTGGAACAATCCTATTTATGTAAAGCAGTTTAATGAAGAAATGGATTTGCTAGAAAACAATGGGGTAAAAAACCTCATCCCGTACTTCATACCTTTGATTGATATCTTTAAATTCTATGAAGACAATGGATATCTAGTAGGTCCAGGGCGCGGCTCTGTTGGTGGTTTCCTGATCGCTTATTTGATGGGTATTACACAGATTGACCCTATTAAATATAAGCTTAGCTCTGCCAGGTTTGCCACTATTGACCGTATTCGCCAGGGATCGTGGATGGATATTGATTCCGATTTTGAAGACAGGGAGCCTCTGGTTGGCAAAGATGGTAACGGTGGGTATTTAAAGGAAAAATACGGCAATAAAGTAGCCCAATGCTCTACTCGTACCTTGCTTCGCATTAAATCTGCCATTCTTGACGCAAATCGTTTTGTAAACAACGGAACACTAGAACAGGAAATACAGGCTCTGTCTAAAACCCTTCCAGATACTCCTCCTGGGATAACAGACTATGACTCGGTGTTTGGTTATGAAAATAGCGATGGTGAACACATACGGGGCCTTTTGGAGATAAATAAAGATCTTAGGAATTACACAGAGACTCGCCCAAAAGAGTGGGAAATTGTAAAAAAATCCCTATCTCTATCTAGACAAATGTCACGTCACGCATCTGCGTATATTATTTCTGATGTGGATATAGAGGAAACCGTACCAGTTTTTGAAGTCGGTGGAGTTAAACGCATAACCCAGCCAGATGCTAAAGATTGCGAGTATGCAGGACTGGTTAAGCTAGACCTTCTAGTTGTGTTGTGTCTTAAAGATATTCGTATGTGCATGGAAAGTGTCAATAAAAGAAATGGAATTAAGCTTAAAACCGGCTATTTCATTCACGAAGGTAAAGAGACTTATATTTACGATTTGCCTGAAGATCAAAAAGTATTCAAGATGCTATCCGATGGAAAAACAGAGACAGTGTTCCAGCTTAACACTTCAACGGTTACTCCCTTCTTGATGCGGATTAAACCCACATCAATAGTAGATTGCGCAGTTACAACGTCACTGGTTCGTCCAGGACCGCTAGGTTTCATTGATGAAATTACAGGTAATAACATGGTGCAGGAATATATTGAACGTAAAAACGGGCATTCAAAGACCGATATTCCCATATTAAACTCTCTAATTCCAGAAACTTACTCTGTACTCTGCTTCCAGGAGCAGGTTTCAAAAATTGCTACTGAGTTGGGTAAGATGAGTGTCGCAGATTCTGAAGACGTTCGTGTTGCCATGGGTAAGAAGAAGTTTAAACTACTAGACAGCTTAAAGCCTAAATTTATTGAAGGTTCATGTCAAACCGTTGACGCTCAAACCGCAGAAAAGATATGGCAAATGATGATTAAGTTTGCTTCTTACGGATTTAACGCTAGCCATGCTACCGCCTATGCTACTGTTTCCTACGCATGTGCGTTTCTTAAGTATCACTACCCACTTGAGTGGTGGGCGGCTGTACTTTCTAACTCTACAGACAAGGAGATCAAGGAAAGCCACTATAAACACGTCAAAGACCTAGTTCTTCCTCCCGATATCAACGTTTCTACTGAAGAGATATCAATTGACTATAATTTAGGTAAGCTTCGATCAAAACTTTCCATGATTTCTGGTGTTGGTGGTAAGGCAGCCGAAAAGATTGTTTCTGGAAGGCCGTATGTTGACATTAAAGATTTTGTATCTAAGAAAGTAGCTGGTCCAGGACTTACTTGTAAACTTATTCACGTAGGTGTTCTTAACTCTCTGTTTCCGGCTGACTCTACATTGTTACAGAAACTTCAAATTTATGAAGACTTTGTAGAGATTGTTAAATATGAGGAAAAAGTTAAAGATGCCATTTACAATCTAAGCATAGAGACAGACAGGGCAAAATACGTTAAATCAGAAAAAGCTATTCAGAAACTAAAAGACAAGGGGCCATCCAAGGGTAATGTTGATTCGGAATATGTAATGCTTACCCCTAAGAAAGACTTCTTAATGAAAAAAGCTGTATTTCCGACTATGAATCTAGACCTACATAAGGTTATGTTGGAAGATTCAGAGCTAAAACTGCTTCCAGGAAAGCCTTTCTGTAGGGTTATGAACAAATGGGCTAGGGAGCTTCCTCTAGTGACCGGGGAACACCTTCAAAGAATTGATTTAATGGAGCCTGAAGAAGAAATATACGCCGCATGTGCTGGATATGTTATTGATTGTAAAGAGTTTGAATACTCTAATGGAAGCAAAAAAGCCCTTAAAATCATTATAGATAGCTCAGGCTATGTGTCTGAAAAAGTACTATGGCCTGATTACGATAGTGGAGAGTTGAGGTATCCTAAGTCATTGAAAAAAGGCTCTATAGCATACTTTTTCTATAAACGCAAGAAAAACGGCAAGGGACAGTGTTATACCAACATTACAGAAATTCACGTAGAGTGTTAAATAACTTGTTGACAATGCGTAAAGTATACTGTACACTGTATAAATGAACAGTCTAAAATACATACTTTCTACACTTCTTCTTATCTGCTGCGAAACGGTGGCAACAAGCGAAAGTCTTGAAACCCGTATCAAAGTAGCCGTTATTGATACGGGTGTGATTAAAAGCATAGACAAAAGCCCCTACATGTGCAGGAACGGTGTTATCAACTACACACTAGGACAAACAGAAGATAACCACGGTCACGGCTCTAACATTGTTGGGATTATATCTAAGGGTATTAACCCTAAAACTCACTGCATTGTGAGCATTAAGTTTTACAAAAACGAAGACTCGATCATAGAAAATACCAACTCGTATTACAAGGCACTGGAGTATATTGACTCAGATCCCCAAATAAAGTATTTAAACCTAAGTCTAGGCGGAAATGCCTACGAATCTAGGGAAAAATCTTATCTATTTGGGTTTTTGAAAAAAGGCATGACACTAACCGTAGCCTCTGGAAACGACGGAATAAACCTAGACACACATGGCGGTTACTATCCAGCTTGCTATAAAAAGGAATATCCTGGCGAAAACTTCCATGTAGTTAGAGCTTATCTTGGATCTAACTACGGATCTATCGTTACAGATAAAGCATCTGGACTCCTAGTTGATCCTGAAATTCCAGGTGTAAGGGCGCTTTCAGGGAGTAGTCAAGCCACTGCGCAGATAATGGCAGAAATATTAAAACGTGGTAATATCAAATAGGACAAATATGATTGATTTTTTTAGTCAAACTAAAATTGTAAGAGAAAAAACAGTAAACGAGCGTCTGACCTTGATTGAGTCTGCTAGTCTTGATAACACTGTTCTGTATTTACATGTAAGGTACATGGGTGGGAAGTTTTCTACTCATAAAATCTTTCCAAATACTTTTGACGGAGTTTCTGATTTAAAAACAGCTAAGGTTTATTTTAATACTGAGTATAAGGTAAGGAAATATTTCAAAATTGGGGAATTATGAAAATCAAAGAAATTGTTGAGAAGATTAAAAAAGAAAGAGAAATCGCTGATTTTAAAATCACAGCAGAAATGCTTCCTAGTGTTAGGCGTTCTCGACAAGATCAGATTCGCAGGGCTAAGGAAAACCTTAAAGAGCTAGAATCTGAATATAAGAAATCTCTTCTCAAGCAAGCTGTTTTTATTGTTACTAGGGGCCCTCAAGCAGAACAGTTTGCAGACCTAGCCACCAAATTTGGTTGCTTCAATGTAAGGGCGGAATTATTCTATGAAGCTATCGCAAACGATGTAGACGGTCGTTATTACAATGGCGTCCAGTCTTCACCTGCGCTTTTTGACACTGTTATGGGGAACTTTGCTGAGGTTTGCTCTGATATCGGAGTAGAGTCCGCACCTTCTGTTTACTATGAAAGCAAATATTCTCGCAGGTTGAATAACAAGGAAGATCTTGTATCCCTGCTAATGCAGGCATATAATGAAAAAGTAGGAGCAGAGATTGCAGGTATTTACGCAGTAAGCGAAGTAGCCAAGCTAGGTCTTGAGCAGGGGGTTGACACCGATACGGTTGCAATAGTTCTTTATACAAAAAATAAAGATTTTTCAGTTGATCTAGAAAATTCACTAAAAAACTTGACAAAGCGTGTGTTTTTGGTGAATACTACTAAGGTGTCTACTGCTGGATCTGTAGAAAAAGTATTTTTGAAAATTAAGTCTGAGATTTGAGCCCAATAACGGTCTAAAATAAAGGATAATCCATGAAAGTCGGCAAAGCAAGGTATTCAGGTGACAAAAAAGAAGTGTTTAAATTTAAAGACGGGGATAACCTATTCCGAGTCCTACCTCCTATGGGTAAACTAGCAGACAAGGGTTATTGGAGTGTCTACTATCGCGTTGTATGGGGTTATAAGGACACAAAAGGCAGGCAGCGCCCTTTCGTTTCACCTCGTGACGTTAACTTCAGGAGTAAAATGGTAGAAAGGGACTGTGCGGCCTATAACCGAGCCGAAGGTCTTAAGATTCAGAAAGATGAGGCTAAAAAACAAGCCAGGCAGCTATTTGAAGCTAAAGCGCCCATCCCTGAGTCTCTTAAAAAGCAATTGAAAGATCTAGAAGAGTCTACTAAGCGTTTCAACGTTGATAGCAAACACCATGCAAATGGCATGGATTCCTCCGGTAAGATCGGTCTTCTAAAGCTTGGCTCTCGTGCAATGAATGCATTTAAAGCACTGGTTAAACAACTTCAGGGAGAGGGTGTAGACCCGCTTTCGGTTGAAGACGGACGCTTTATTAACTTCAACCGTTCTGGAATGGACAGGGACACTGCTTACCAAGTAACAGAATCTAAAACAAAGGTAAAAACAGCAGAATACGGCATTGTTGAAAAATCAGAGCCTCACATTCTTACTCCCGCCATTCTATCTCGTCTAGCAGATGAGGCCTATGAGCTTAGCACTATGTATCCTATGCCCAATCCTGAACAAGTGGCTGAAATGGTAGCTGCTTACGAGCGTAGCGAACAGGAAGGCGCGATTGTTTTGGAGCGAATCCTAGGAGACTCAGATGGATCTACACCTTCAGACAATGGTGATGATGAAGAACAGTCTAATCATTCTGAAGATACTTACGTCAAGGCGGCTCAGGCACTCGCAGAAAGCAAGGCTAAAGCTGCCCTAGAAGCTAAGGCTGCCCTAGAAGCTAAAGCTGCCCTAGAAGCTAAAGCTGCCACTAAGGCTAAAATAGAAGTCCTAAACACTCCCAAGAAAGATGCTCCACCGGCAGCGGAAGATCTTAATAGCTTGAGTGATGAAGATTTCTTGAAATCTCTTGAGGGATAATGCAAACACTACCTTCTAATTACACCGAACGTGCAGAGCTAACCATTCCAGCGTTCGGTAATACGCCAGAAGTACGTCTTGATATCAGCTCTATTAGAGAGGCTGAACACAGATTGATTGAGGCAAAGGTAGTAAACCCTGCGACCTATTCTGAACTTGAATACACATTTAACGAGGGATATAGACAAGCTAGGAAGCATCTGAGTCTTATAGGGTATGAGATAACCAAAGCCAAAAAAGCCCTATTGGAAGCCAAGTCAGAGACTATTCTTGATCTATATCCCTTGTTTTTGAAAGAAAGTAAGATGAAAGACAGCACTCACGTTCGAGAGGCTTTTTTGCAGCGTCAGATTAACTATGTATCTGCTCAAGACAGAATTGACATGTTAACTGCTCTAGAAAGCTTCATGGATGGAAAAATAAGGGTTTTTGAAAACGTAACTCGCTATTGTCGCAAGGAAATTGATATAGTTATTAGAAGTGGTATAAATAGTAATAAGTATTAGGAAGCTTTTATGCAAATCAATAAAGAATTACTCAAAAGCCTTAACCCTTGCACTGATAGATATAAGCATTTTCTAAAACACCACGGTGAGTTTAACGGAAGCTTTAGCGAATTCATGGACTTACCTAATCTTGACTATGAAGATAAAATCTGGGTTGCTGTGAGAGTTTTAACCAAGAATCAACTAGTTAAATGGTCAGTTCTTTGTGTTGACAGTGTTGTGCATATTTTTGAAGATAAGCGTCCTGACGATAAACGTCTTAGTGATTGCATCAGCTACCTTAAATCTATTAATGATTTTAATAACTTGACAAATGCCCAGGCATTAGAGATTAAGAAGCATGGAATGGCCGCCAATGCTGCTTTCTTTTCTGCCAATGCCACCGTCTATGCCACCAATGCCACCTATGCCGCCGCCAATGCTGCCTATGCTGTCCGCTGTGCCGCCTATGCCGCCTCTGGTGCCGCCAATGCTGTCCAAGCTGCCATCTATGCTGCCGGTGCTGCCGCTCGTGAAGCACGCTATGCCACCTCTGCTGCCACCTCTGCTACCAACTATGCTGCCACCTCTGCTACCAACTATGCTGCCACCTACGATGATCGGGATTCTATTAATTATGCTGCCAAGTATAGCCAACAAGCTCTTAACCTTCAGTTTCTTAAACAAGTAACTAGTGTTTGAAAAGGACTCCATATGCAAATCAATAAAGAATTCTTGAAAAGCCTAAATCCTTGTGATGATAGATATAAGCATTTTCTAGAACACCACTCTGATTTTGATGGTAATTTTATTGAATTCCTGGACCTAGGTACTATTAGTTATGAAGATAAAGTTTTGATTGCAGAAAAGGTTTTAACTAAAAATCAAGCTGTTAGCTGGGCTATTCTCTGTGCCGAAAGTGTTATGTATATTTTTGAGGCTAATTATCCAGGCAATAAACGTCTTAGCAAATGTATCAATTTCCTTAAGTCTATTAAGGATTTCAATAACTTAACTGATACTGAAAAGTGGGAAATAAAAAAACATGAAGATATTAGCGGAGTCAACTATGTCGCCAGTGCTGTCCACTATGCCCTCTATACTGCCTATTATGCCCTCTATGCTGTCAACTATGCAGCCAATTATGCCTTCCACTATGCCGCCCGTTCTGCCTCCTATGCCGTCTATGCTGCCCTCCTTGCAGCCGCTGATACCGGTGAAGATGCTGACGCTGCCGGGAATAACCAGCAAGAGCTTAACATTCAGTTTTTGAGAATGGCATGTAGTTTGTAAAGGTTGACAAGCTTAGGGTTATATGTAACAATGAGGGAAAGATGCAAATTAACAAAGAAGTACTGAAAAACCTAGAGCCTTGTGTTGACAGATATAGGCATTTTCTAGAGCGTCACGCTGATTTTAGCGGTAGTTTTAGTGAATTCCTTGACTTACCTAATCTTGACTACAATGATAAAATCTGGGTTGCAGGGAGAGTTTTAACAAGGAATCAAGCCATTAACTGGGCAATTCTTTGTGCTGAAAGCGTAGTACATGTTTTTGAAAAAGAATACCCGGATGAAAGATGCATTAGAGATTGCATCAACTACCTTAAAACAGTTAATGATTTCGATAACTTGACAGTTGATCAAGCATCAGAGATTAAGAGACATATAAGTGATGCCCGAGCTGTCCATGCTGCCCGCTTTGCCATCGAAGCTGCCGCTGATGCTGCCTATGCTGTCCGTTGTGCCGCCATCGCCGCCATCGGTGCCACCAATGCTGCTCGTGCTGCCTACTATGCCGTCTTTGCTGCCGCTCGTGAAGTACGCTATGCTGTCGATGTTGCCACCTATGCTACCAGCTATGCTGCCGACTATGCTGCCGACTATGCCACCTATGCTGCCACCTATGATGATCGGGATTCTATTGATGATGCTTCCAAGCATAACCAACAAGCTCTTAACATTAAGTTTCTTAAACAAGTGATTAATTAGTGGAATTATATTGACATGTCTGGTATTATATGTGATAATGAGGGAAAGATGATGAAGATCAACAAAGACGTATTGAAAAGCCTAAACCCTTGCGACAACAGGTATAAGCATTTCCTAGAACATCACGGTGAGTTTAGCGGAAGTCTTAATGATTTCCTGGACCTACCCAATCTTGAATATGTCGATAAAATCTGGATTGCAAGGAGAGTTTTAACCAAGAATCAAGCTGTTAAGTGGGCAACGCTATGCGCTGAAAGCGTTGTTCATATTTTTGAGAAAGAATACCCTGATAACCAGAGTCTTAGTGATTGCATTAGCTACCTTAAAACAGTTAAGGATTTTGATAATTTGACAAATGATCAAGCATCAGAGATTAAGAGACATGAAGAAGCCTCCCGAGCTGCTTGTTTCGTTGCCGCTGGTGGCCCCTATGCTGTCTCTCTTACCGCCTATTGTTCCCGTGCCCCCTATGCTGCCGGTGCCGCCGATGCTGTCGGTGCCGCTGTCCGTGCCGCTGTCCGTGAAGCCGCCTATGCCACCCTTGCTGCCTATGACATCGATGTTGATGTCGCCGATACTGAGTGCTATGCTGTCCAAGCTGCCTTCTATGCCACCACCGATGCTAGTGATTCTAATAAAATTGCTGCTCAAGAAAGTCAAGAAGCCTTAAATATTAAGTTTCTAAAACAAGTGATTAATTAGTAGAATTATATTGACAAGTTTAGTCTTATATGTAACAATGGGTTAAGAGTAAAAACAGGAGTGAATTATGCAAATTAACAAAGAATTCTTGAAAAGTATTAACCTTTTTACCGACAGGTATGAGCATTTTATAAAACATCACGGTGAGTTTAACGGAAGCTTTAGTGAATTCCTTGACTTACCTAATGTCAACTACGACGATAAAATTTGGGTTGCAAGGGAGATTTTAAACAAAAATAAAGCCGTTAAATGGGCAACGCTATGCGCTGAAAGTGTTGTACATATGTTTGAAGCAAAATATCCAGATGACAAGCGCCTTAGTGATTGCATCAACTACCTTAAATCTATTAATGATTTCGACCGCTTGATCAATTGTCAACCATTAGAGATTAAGAAGCATAAAATAGCCACCTCTGCTGCCACCGATGCTGCCCATGCAGCCGCCAGTGCTACTCTCTTTTCTACCAATGCCACCGCCCATGCTGCCAACTATGCCGCCACCTCTGCCCATGCTGCCGCCCATTCTGCCACCTTTGCCTCCACCTCTTTCCAAGCTGTCATCTATGCCGCCCATGCTGCCCAAGCTGCCATCTATGCTTCCTATGCCACCCATGCCGTCTGTGATTCTAATAAAATTGCTGCTCTTGAAAATCAAGAAGCCTTAAATCTTCAGTTTCTTAAGCAAGTGATTAATTAGTATTTAGCTTGACAAGCTTAGTCTTATATGGGATAATGGCTTGAGAGAGGGATTTATGCAAATTAATAAAGAATTCTTGAAAAGCCTTAAACCCTGTTATTACAGGTATAAGGTTTTTCTAAAACATCACGCTGATTTTGATGGAAGTCTTAGCGAATTCATGGAATTACCCAATCTTGAATATGTCGATAAAATTTGGGTTGCAAAAAGGGTATTAAACAAGAACCAAGCCATTAGCTGGGCAACGCTATGCGCTGAAAGCGTAGTGCATATTTTTGAAGAACAACACCCGGATTATAAACATGTTATTAATTGTATCAATTACCTTAAAACAGTTAAGGATTTTAATAACTTGACAATTGATCAAGCATTAGAGCTTAAAAAGCACAGAGATCTCGCCCTTGCTGTTGCCCGTGCTTCTACCGACCCTGACATCTTTGTTGGCCACGCTGCCCACGCTCTCAATGTTTCCCATGTTGCCGCCCTTGTCCACGTCTCCTACTGTGATTCCTATGCTGCCGCCTATGCTGTCGATGTTGCCTCCCACGTCTTGTGTTACGCCGCCGAAGCTACCTATGATGATACCCTTGGTTATTGTGACATTTACGGTGAAGATGCTGCCGCTGCCAGTCTTAAACAGCAAGCCCTTAACCTTCAGTTTTTGAAACAAGCAATCAGTGCTTAACCAGGATATTTATGCAAATCAATAAAGAAGTACTGAAAAACCTAGAGCCTTGTGCTGACAGATATGAACATTTTCTGAATTACAATGCTGATTTTGACGGAAGCTTTAGTGATTTCCTGTACTTACCTAATGTCAACTACGACGATAAAGTTTGGGTTGCAAAAAGGGTATTAACCAAGAATCAACTAGTTAAATGGGCAATGCTATGCATTGAAAGCGTAGTACATATTTTTGAAGAAAAATATAAAGGTGATAAGAGCCTTAGCAATTGCATCAATTTTCTTAAGACTGTTAATGATTTCGATAGCTTGACAGATGCTCAAATATTAGAGGTTAAAAAGCGTGTAAAAGCGAAGTGTGTTGCCTTCTGCTATACCCGCGATGCTGCCGATGATTCCCCCATTGCATTCATTGCCACTAATGCCGACTATGTCTTTTTTACCAACGCCGCTGCCCACTATGCCGTCGAAGGTGCTGCCCAAGCTGCCTTTGCTGCCGCCAATGCTTCCAGTGATGTTGAAGATGCTATTTACATTGCTGCCAAGCTTAAACAGCAAGCCTTGAATCTTAAATTTCTCAACCAAGTAATAGGTGGGGTTTAACGTGCAAAATAATAAAGACGTACATCTTTCTTTCTACCCATGGCTGCCTCCAATGCCGCGCTGTGTATTTTAAGAAACTAAAGATGGATCTATGAAATTAGAATTATGTATCCCTAGCCGTTGTACAGCAAAACTTCCTGAAGACTTTGATAAGCCTTATTTTATAGCTGAAGAAAAAATTGATGGCTCACGATATGTTATGTATTTCGACTCATGCCCATACGAAAGAAGAAAGTCAGGACATACACTTCTTTCTAGGCGCGGCTCTGTGTCTGACGGTTTGCTGGTAGACAAGACTGACAATATCCCACACATCACCAAGGTTGATTACGAGGGCCTAGAAGGTACTGTGATTGATGGAGAAATAGTTTCAAGCGACTTTTTAAATACTAATTCAATAATGAACTCCGGCGCGGCAGAAGCGTCTTGTAAACAGAAAGAACTTGGAAACCTAACCTATATGGTTTTCGACATCATGATGTTTCAGGGCAAAGACGTTAGAGATCTCCCACTTGAGCAGCGCAGGAAATTACTAGAAGCAGTCGTTAAAAAAATGGGTAACGAATTCGTTAAGCCTATTCCTTGGATTACTTCTGGATTCTCCGCAGAATTTAATAAAGTGGTAGCAGCAGGAGGCGAAGGGTTAATCATAAAAGACATTCGAATGGGTTACGGAAAATTTTGGTCAAAAATGAAGAAGTCCTATGACGTTTCAGTAGTAGTGTCTGGTTGGAAAGAGGGGACCAACAAGTACAAGGGAATGATTGGCTCACTAGCGCTTTCGGTATATCAGAATGGCTCCCTTGTGGAAGTGGGATTTGCCTCCGGCTTTGACGACGAGTTAAGAATTAAAATGAGCAAAAACTTTTATGAATACGAAGGAAAAGTTCTGGATGTCTGGGCGCAGGAAGTTTTAAAAACAAAAAACAGCCCACCAAGACTTCGCCACCCTACATTTTTCCGCTTTCGTGACGATTTAAATGCAGAGGATTGCACAATGGAAAAGATGATTTCAGATCTAAAGGTCGCCGCTAAAAGCAAAAGAACTAGGAATAGCTAATGCCAAGTGGAATAAGAACGGTTGAGGTTGGTGACGCTTCCTGTGCTGACTGTGTTGTTTAAAATATATGAGATTTAATTGACTCAATACTAAAACCGTGGTATACTGATTATGCGACATGGCGGGCTGGTGGTTTACCGGAAGTGTCTTATAAACACTTGAAATCAGGGTTCGATTCTCTGATGTCGTACCATTATTGTGAGGAGCGGTAAGTGATTGAAATTAGAACTACTAAAAAATATGGGCGCGGTCTTTACGCTAATAAAGACATAAAAGCTGGAGAGCTTATTGAGTCTAGTCCTATTATTATATTAGAACAAGAAGATACCGCAGGTAAGTATTTAGAACAAGAAGATACCGCAGGTAAGTATTTAGAACTATACGTATATATCTGGAAAGGTAATAAAGAGTGCCTGGCATTGGGGTTTGGTAGTTTGTTTAACCATAAAGAAAAAAGCAATATAGACTACTCTTGCAATTACAAGGACAAATGCATGGAGTACTGGGCAAATAGTAACATAAGGAAAGGCTCACAACTGTTTATAGATTACGGATATGACCCTAAGGTAGCTATTAAAGATTTAACCTATAGAATAAGGAAGGCTTATGAAAAAACAAATTGCTGATATGTGGGTAGATGCTCTTAGGTCTGGAGAGTTTAAACAAGGTTTTAATAACTTAGAGAAAGATGGGACAAATTGTTGTTTGGGCGTACTGTGCAACCTAGCACTGGTTGAGGGTGTTTGTGACTACGATAGCAGTCGCGATGTTAGTAGGTTTGATGAAATGTCTGCACACCTTCCAAACAGTGTAATGGAGTGGGCTGGAATGGTTAGTTGTTACGGTTCGAAGGTTGATGGTGAAACTAGTCTAATTAATTTAAACGATCGTGCTATTACTAGTTTCAATAAGATAGCAGACGCCATTGAAAAAAACTATGAGAAGCTATAAGTAAAACCGCGTAACCGAGGTGAAACCGTGAGAGAGATTGAACAGAAAGATAAAAGTGTTAAAAAACTTCTCGAAAAGATTGCCGAACGGGATGCCACCATTAAGCGCCTCATTGAGTACCTGGGGCCGATGGTTGATGCCGAGGATACAAAATGCCACTTCGATCATCATGGAAGCTGCCAGTCACACGGATGGATTGGCGTTGGGGGTACTTGCCCCACGGTAGCAGCAAGGGCCTATCTTGCGAAGTTAACAACCGGGCAATGATGCCCACAGGGGAGATATATGAACGAGTTTCAGAAAGCGATTATTGAGATGGTCTTCCAGCAGAAATCCGCACCTGCGCCCACACAGTCACCGACGGGTAGAAAAATTGTAGTGCTACAGCGCGGCTGGGTACTCGTGGGCACATACTCGCGCGAGGGAGACGAGTGCTTGTTACTCGATTCTTCAGTGATCCGCCGGTGGGGCACGACCAAAGGCCTGGGCGAACTGGCGAGCAGCGGCCCCCTCAACGACACAATTTTGGAACCCGCAGGCACATGCCGTTTTCACCGGGGGGCCGAGGTTCTTGTGCTGGATTGTGAGGAGAGCAAGTGGCCAAAGAGCTAGACAACGCTTACAGCGCTGTCGGCCGCGGCGACGGCAAGGGCAGTGGCTTTCGCGGCTACGGAGACGACGGCGACCGCTACGGCGACGGCAGCGGAGACGGCTTTGGCGGCTACGGAGACGGCTTTGGAGACGGCTATGGCTTTGGCTACAGCGGCGACGGCGAAGGCGACGGAGATGGAGATGGGGATGGGGATGGTTATGGAGACGGCGATGGTGGCGATGGAGACGGCTACGGCGACGGCGCATGACCACGGCAAAACCAAGGAGAGCAAATGGCTAAAGAACTAGAGGACGCTCACAGCATGATCGGGCACGGCGACGGCCGTGGCTACGGCAGCGGTAGCGGCTATGGCCACAGCGGCGAGGGCGGCGATGGCAGCGGTGACGGCACATGATTACAATTCTTATCATCGAAGTAGTTATTGCGATCGCGGCGATGATCTTCACCACACCCCGCCACTTAGTGGCTGGAACAATTATTCTTAGTGTCGCCCTGGGTTCAATAATTGCAACTGTCGTAATTGGGTGGGGGATTGGAGGGACCGAGTTGCGGCAAGAAAGGGGGGTGAATGAAAGATGACCAAACATTGCGCCCGCGTGAAGGGTTCTGGTATGTGCCCAAGGACAACTATTTGTTCGTCATTAAACATTCAACCAATGGTACCGCAGCCTTCTGCCATTTTGATGAGGACTTCGGATGCTGGCTTGAAGGTCCGGCCACGTCATTATTTTACATCGAAAACGTATTCATCGGAGAGCTTTGAATGGAAAAAGATTTAAAACCTGACAACGTATGGAATACTAATCTACAGGGTGTGTTTGATTTCATTCAAACTGCTACGGGGGATAACCCTGATGGTTGGCAGTGGTTTAAAAATTCTGAATGTAAATATATTGAGCTTCGTATTGACATGCGCGATGGTGGATTTATTTTGAAGAATGGTGAAGGAGAGCGTATTAGTTTAGAACGGCTAAAATATCAGGGTGAGAAACATGACTTCTGAAGTACGCAAACCTACATTTTTCACCTCAGACCTACATATCGGGCATAAAAGCGTACTGGAGTTTGATAGGCGGCCCTTTAGGGACCTGGAACACATGCACGATGTTCTTATTAGTAACTACAACGCAACCGTACCTGAAAGAGGTATTTGCTACTTTCTCGGTGATATTGGACTAGGTAGTAGTAGTTTAACTAGAGAAGTGGTTACACAAATGAACGGGGTTAAAGTTCTAGTAGTGGGGAACCATGACCGTGGCTACAATAGTTGCTACGAAATGGGGTTTGATGTTGTAATGCACGGCGCAACTATCTATTTAGGTGAGAATAGAATTACAATGAGTCATTGCCCATTGGCCGGCGTGTTTAGAGAAGACACCAACGGTATGAGAAATTCAACAGGTGACGAATGCTGGCACGGTGACATTAAGAATCGTAAATATAGCGTGGCGGACGAAGGACAATTCCATTTATCTGGTCACATACACTCCGGGCCCCACAACGATAAAAAACGCGAACTTGGACGACAATATGACGTTGGTGTGGCTGCAAACAACTATGCACCGGTATCTATTTCACAAATTGAAAAATGGATAGCCAGGGTACTGAGTGCTACTAGCAAGGTGTAGTATGGATCATACATTCAATGAGTTTCTAGTTGCCAAGGGCCTGAACGGGATTTTCTGGGGATAAACAATAAGCTTGCAACAAACCCTCCCATGTGGTATTGTGTGTTTAAGGAGATTTTATGACACAAATTGCAAACATCCTTAAGATTAAATGTAAAGCCCCGGAAGTAGGTGATGGTGCCACAGTCTATCTATATACGGATCGACACGCTGCAACCGTAGTTAGAGTGTCTAAATCAGGGCGGACAGCGTGGATTCAGCCGGATTCAGCGAAACGTATAGATAATAACGGTATGAGTGAGAGTCAGGATTACGAATATAGCGCAAATACAGATGCTCAGCTAATTCGAGTTTCTATCAGAAAAGACGGTCAGTGGCGCAAATCTGGTGAATACACAAAAGTAGCTTTTGGAATTCGTAACGCTTATCATGATTATTCTTTTTAACGGGGGTTAACAGTGAAACTACAATACATATCACCAAAAAGGTGTGTCTCAATTAGACACTGGGCCTTTCTTACCTGGGAATGTTTTGACGGGGAATACAAGAGGGCGTTTAGAATACTCGGGTTTGCCTGGGATTGTAATGACTGGCAATATAGGATGATGCATCGGAGAGGTATAAAGTGAAACTCATTTCCATATTACACCCAGCTATCACTGGTCTATTGAGTGGTTTTATTTTCATATACAATCTAGAAAAGATAGGCAAAAAAAAGGCACTAGGAATCTTGCTTATCTGTTTTACGGTTTCTATCTTGAGTGGTTTTTATTGGGGAATCCTATCCATTTAGGACTAGTAGGTTTCTATGTAGAGCTTAGGGGGTTATAAATGAACATGTGTCCGCTGTGCAATTCACTAATAGAAATAGACATTGCTTGGGCTAAAAAGAACGGTAGGGTTTTTTGCGGTACGTGCTGTAAAAGTTTTGACGTAATAATTAAGCAAGAGCCAGAGCCAGAGCCAGAGAAGAGTACCATTCCTCCAGTTCCAGAAAAATTGTGCGATGTATTTGGGTGTGACGGATGTAATAAAAATTCAGACCCGTATGGGGTGGATCACGATAAGAGATGTTCACACTGTAAGGAAAAGCATGAGGAAGATCATTCGGAGTTCCTTATGCAAGTTAATGAAGACTTCTTTGAATAGCTATGTGGTCTTTAGAGTAGATCTAATAGGTACAAAATGAGCCATGAAATCAAACTGCTTTTGCTTGCTATTATCGTCTGGGCATGGTATGCTTATGAGTGTTTCAGGAGGTTAAAGTGACCAGAATAAATGTAATAGATCCAAGTAAATTGATTAGACAACATCTTGTTGCCGAGTATCGTGAAATCACACGCTTACCTGGCAATCTTGAAAAATCTCTAAAGCGCAAAAAACCATTTAGTGTTGATGAAATTCCGCAAAATTACACCCTAGGCAAGGGGCATGTTAAGTTCTTCTATAATAAAATGTTGTTTTTACAGAAAAGATTTGAAATGCTAGTTAAGGAGATGATCTATCGTGGGTATAGCCCAAAATTTACAGATATTACTATTTTCGAGCGTTGTCCAGATGGATTTTTTAGGGACTATGTTCCCACTGAAGAAGCTGTTAATATAAACAATATCAGGATTAACGAGAGAATTGACGCTAGTAAAAAGGAAGTTAAAAATGTCTAGTCTACTGCTTTACATTATGTTAAACTCGCAAGTTGTTGAAATCAAGAACATGAAGTTTAACCCCTCTACTATTACGGTTTCTAAGGGGGAAACAATAACATTCATCAATAAAGACTCGATGCTTCACAATGTAGTGTCAGAAGACGGCAAGATTGAATCAAAGATGTTAAAGAAAGATCAGGTTTTTACGGTAAAGGTAGACAAGGGGTTTAAATACTACTGTCAGCCTCACAAGGCTATGATGAAGGGTGAGGTTAAAGTTAAACAATGAATTGCCATGAATGCAATAAACACCTAATGGGTGGTTTTGGTTTAGGAAATAAACCATATAGAGGGAAGAGGTATGAGAAGTTGCCCTATTTGTTCTAAAAAAATAAAGGAAGACGGCAGGTGCACCAACGTGGTTTGCAAGGGGTATTCAAGTAGGGTTTTGGATGCAATTGAAGATGGTTCCTTGGAGTGTATTTGTTGCGGAAACAACAATGCCACCAATAGACTGCAGAACACTAAATACGAAGAAGAAAGCCGTAACTGGTGTGTTTTATGTCCTACTTGCCAAGAAAGTCAGGATGAGTACTGGAGCGATATGTGGTTTGATTACTATAGTGGGTGTATGTGATTTTTTACGATTTTATTGTTTATAATATCAATTCACTCTATGGAGGCGGTAATGATTAAGCAAATTCCCTATCTACTTGTAATTGCACTGTTTCTCTTGATTATCGCATCGTGTACACACGATTATGTTGATTTTTCAGGAGATAACTGCACTTTAATAGACCACAAACTGATTGATGGTAATATATATCAACAGTATCATTGTGAATTAGAGGAAAGAATCAACCCTTAACCGTTTAAAATGACAATCTTTAAGCTATTCCTGCCTATCAACTCCTTAAAAATCAACCATTTACCTTTAATTTCAGTGGGTTAGGCTAACTGGTAAATATCGATCCTAGGTAACAAAATGTCAGACGGTAAGTCAATAAAAATAAGAGCACAGCTAGATACTTCATCTTTTGATCAAGATATTCAAAAGATGACTGCGCGTCTTCAACAATTGCAGAAAACTAACAATCAAATAACCAACATGGCCAGTTCCGGCTCCACACTGTCTCCAGCAGCTTCCTATGCCCAGGGTAAATATAACCAATCATCTGAGAGTATTCTAAGAAAACAAAGTCAGGAGATTGAGTCTGAACAGCGTAAAGAAGCAATTGCTCTGGGACGAAAACAAGCTCAATTGGATAAGATTAAAACCTCTGAAGGTGGTATAACTGCTGAAAAACAAAAGCAAATCGACCTATTAAATAGAGAAGTCAATCTAATGTCTAGAAAAGTTATAGGAATGGAGAGCACTAGACAAGATATCAATTCAAGGATTGGCGATATTCAGTCGGGAGGATATCGCCCGGCAAAAATGGGCACTCCAGACGAACAAAGCAAGGGTGTTACGGCGTTTACAGGAATTCTAAAGTCAATCGGCGTTGGTGCAATCATAAACGGCGCTTTAAACATTGCATCAGGTCGTATTGAAAACGAGAGAAACGTTTTGGCTTCTCAAGGGATCACTGCCAGGATATCTGGTCGCGGAATTCAAGAACAGTTTTCCGGTCAAGGATCTAAGGGGTTGTTTTTTGCAGAAGAGCGCCAAAGAGCTATGGGATTGGCTGCTAAAGAACAGAAAAACGAAGCAAGACTTGATTGGGCTAAAATCGGAGCATCTATGCTCACCGGTGCTGTAGCTGGCTCTGTACTTCCAGGAGCGGGAACATTAGCGGGAGCAGCAGCGGGAGCAGCAACGGGAGCGGGCGTGGGTTTTGGTGCTGCTATGGTGTCAAGCCCGAAGCTATTAAACCGTGTTTTTGATAAAGACTCTTACCGACAGATGATGACTAAAGAAGGTATGGAGAAATACGAGCAAAACCTCGCAATGGAGGAGCTTAAAAATCCACAAAAATCAATGGCTTATAGCTCAATGCAGGGGTCTATGGATAGAAACAAAGGACTTGAACGTTCTTTGGGGATTACCGGTAGAGGGTTATACGGAGAGTCTGGAAAAGAGGGGTGGATGGCAAACGCCATGAACCCCTATGGTACCAAGATTGGATTTACACAGGACGAGGTTTCAGCATCGTCACAATCGCTGATAGGCGCAGGAGCCACGTCGCAGGGTGCAAGGGCTATGGCCGGCTCGGCTCTTCAATTCCAGCGCAATTTGAGGTTAGGAAACTCTCAAGAGGTTATGGGACAACTGTCAGGTACCGGCATGGAGTCCAGTCAGACAGACCAGGCTGTAATTAAATTAATGTCAGAGGCTATGAAGCTTGGTATTAACTCTTCTACTATGCCTCAGGAAATGAAACGCATGGTTAGCATCACCGCAGAATTGGCTAGCTCCGGCGGCGGTTTTAGTGAAACAGCTTTATCTAATTTCGGCGCAGGTGTAACTAGTCTAACCCAGTCCGGTATGCAGGGTGCTAGGGATACCTATGGAGAAATGATTGACAGGTCAAAATCGGCTAGTGGGCTTGAAGGACAGATGGGAATGGGTTTCCTTCAAGGCGCGGGCGGTAAAAAAGCATTCGGTAAAGGTTTTGACAAAATAAAGTCTGATTCCAAATTAATGAACGCCCTTAACCAATACTCAGCAGAGGATTTAGAAAAAGATCCAGAACTGGCAAGGGGTTTGGCTGATAAGATGGGTATCACCACTGGCGAATTAATTTCAGGAATGAGACAAAAAGATGAGTTTAAACAAACCAGAACCTCCTCTCAAGCTGAAGCAACAGCCGCCCTTGGGGAGGGAATAAGGGGAATGACCCCAAATAAGATTGCAGAGTTTCTAAAGACGGCAGAAGGAGCTTCTCTTTTTACCGATGCCTCTATTGAGGATATCAATTCCTTTGGCACGGCTGAATCAAGCAAGGGTGCGGATAGCCGTAGGTCAGCAACAGTCGGTAGAGCTAGGCGCATGAGCGGCGAGGGGGTTGATGCCAATTTCTCATCTAGACTAGCAGGACAACTCGGGTCTGATGATGGTGCAAATATAACACCAACAGAACGGATAGCAGGATCGGCAGCTATCGGCGATGCCGCCAAATTGTCTGCAGTTAATAAACATTTAGATGGACTAGTGGCGGCAGCTTCTAAGCATACCCAAGCTGCTGAAATGTATAACGTACAGTTTGATTTTTTCGTAAAAGCAGCCAAGAGTTCTGGAGACGCATTACAACAAATGAATGGACAGCTAGAGCAGGTGGTTAAGATGATGGAACAAAACGGTATTCCTGCCTCTCAACCAAAAGATTAAGATGGGATTTGTTAAACCAATCACACAGAATACAGGCGATTCTCACCAAACGAGCCCTGGTTACGTGCTTACTTTTTGTCGTTGGGAAAATAGGAGTTCATATAATTACGAATCTCAAGACCCTCTCGATGTTAGGAAACCGATGGTTGTTTATTCAGACGCAATCAATGTGTCTGTCAGCAACACTAAGGGTAGCCTAAGTCCAACTTTAAGCGCAACCTTAAAGGGCGGAGACATTAACTACAGTACCGCAGTTCATCCTGGAGATTTTGTTCTAGTAAACCTTTTAAATTGGGAAACCGATGCTCAAAAAATTAGAGACAGGGTGGGGAATAACCAGTCAATTAATAGATATGAAGACGGGTTTAAGGGTGTTTTTAAGATTCAAACCGTAAGGAAAAATCTTCAAATGGCAGGAGATAAGAAAATCCTAACCTACACCATCCATGCCGCCGGTTTTACTGAATTTAATAACGTTATCTATTTTAATCCAGCAATTGCCGCAGCTTTTAGGGAAGCTGGCACACTCATGTTCCCCACACTGGTTGGAGATTACTATTCAGATAATATTAAAACCAATTCAGATGTACAGATAATTATGAAAGATCTGTTTGAGATTTTAATAGGCAAAAACCGTAGATCAAACAATGTTAAAGTAAAAAACTTTGGAGCTGTTCACTTTAGACTTCCTAAAACACTAAGCACACTGCTCGGTAGAAAAATGGAATTCGCTACAGAATTATTTAACTACTATATTGGTGGGTGGGGAAATTCTAAGGAAGTACCAACTGATGCTAAGAATTTGGGTATATTGTTTAATCCCGGATTTTCTAAAACGGAAAAACCCGGAACATATATAGGAAAATACCCTATACAGGGCAACAAGGAAATATTGCCAGAATCTTGGAACAACGTTACCGCGTGGTCTATTCTTCAAAGCAACATGAACTCTACGATGAATGAAATGTACACTTGTTTTAGGGTAGACCAAAACAACAATGTTATGCCAACTATTATTTTAAGACAAAAACCCTTCACTACAGAACATTTTAACGCACCTGCTGGATACTCCACTACTAAGTTTTTCGATATACCTAGGTGGAAGGTATCTCCTACACTCCTTTATTCGCTTGATCTAGGAAAAGACGAAGCGGCTAGAATGAACTTTGTACAGGTATTCACCAACAATCAAATACTAGGCTCTGAAGGAGACGCTGCACAGCAAATAGCGGCTGGTAACTTTATAGTAGACGACGGAGACATACAGAGGAATGGGCTTAGACCATATGTTGTAACCTCTAACTTTGATTTTCCAACTAAAACTAATAAAAAGCTTAGAGCCAATGACTGGGCAAAAATAGTCTCTGATTGGGTTATAGACGGCCATCTTAAGGAATCTGGAACGTTCGTATTTCAGGGAATACAGGAGCCCATTTGTGTTGGGGATAATCTGGAGTTTGATAACGTTGTATATCATATTGAAAGCGTTAGGGATATGATGTCTGTTGGAGCTAACGGCATTAAAACATGGCGCACAACTATACAGGTATCATCTGGAGTAGATCTAAGGTCAAACAGTAAACGCCCTGTTTATCCTCAAATGGAAAATACAGATCAACTAAGAGAAGATATTGAAGACTGGAAAAACCAAAGAATCCTTCCAGGATTTTCAGATACACAGGATGTACGTGGTAGGGTAAGTGGAGAAGAGCTTACCAATACCAAACAAGACTCTTTCACTTTAAACCCGAAAAACAAGAAAGCTACTAAAAGTTCAACACTACCTACCGGAGAGGAAAAAAAGCCCTCTAAGGATAGCTGAGAAAAATGAAAAAAATAGAGATTTACATAGAAACCTACGACGAACTAACTCCAAAAACAGAAAGTAAAAAATGTATAGACCAACTTTAAACTCCTCACTACTTTCATCTAGAGATGAGAGCAGTACTCTCCAGGGTAGGAAAATATTTGACAATACAGGTCTTAAGTTGGGGGTTGTATTAGAAACCATTGAAACTACAGACGAAAGGAATGTATCAAAACTAGGCCCTGAATACGACGTAATGTGTATTGAACAGGCCGAAACAAATGGTATCAATTCGAGTATTTATAAGAGTTGCCTAGCCTTTGACTCATTTGGCGGAGTAGCCGATTATTTTCAGTTTAAGCTTAGACCAACAAAAAATCCCAAAAAAGTAAAGACCCAGCTATCTTTTAAAGACCAAAATGGCACTCTTGCACTAATCCTATGTTTAGATAAAAACTCCGAAAAGGCTGTAATTGTTGGGTTTATGCCAAACCCCAATAAGCGTGTAACCCTAACGGATCTTGAAAAAAATCACGCAGAGGGAGAGTTTAACGGTCTTAGATTTGAAGTAAACAACGACGGGGCATTCACGCTAACCTATCGTTCGGCTACAGACGATACAGGAAAGCCGTCTAATCTAACCGCTGGTGGAACTCAAATTAAAATAGAAAAGGATGGATCTTTTCAAGTACATAATGATATTTTAAGAGGAGAGCTGTCTCAGTCTAATCTAGCATCTGAAAAGATTAAAGCCGCCGAAGCCGCTCCAGAGGGTATTCAATATGAAGGCATTAGGCTTGATAAGACAAAGAAAACAGTGGATGTTCAGTCTAGAGATAGCACCTCCTTCAAAACAGACAAGTCTTTCAACATAACAGCTAAAGAGTCAATGAACGCTAAGATAACTAAAGACTGGTTAGTAGAGGCTACAGGCAAAGCTTTATACATGGTGAAACAAACATTCGACATCAAAAACGAAGGTAAGATGGGGGTTGAAACACAGGGGTTTAAGCTAAACTCTAAATCAATGATAGAAATGCAGGCTCAAAGCATGGTTAAAATAATCGGGCAGAGCATGGTAGATGTTAAATCAGACGGACTAATACAGCTAGTGTCAGGTGGATCGATGATTTTGAAGGGGTCTACGGTTTTAATAGGTCCCGCCCCACTACCTGCCGTCAACATGTTGACCAAGTTTATCGGTATTGGAAACCTGGGCGGACCCGTTATTTCGACTTCTCTCGGGCCCTTTTCAAGTTCTGTTTTAATAAGCTAGGCTGCTATGACTGCACAATACAAGCGCAAGCGTCTGAAAGAAGAGCAATCCATCGACAAAAAACCAACCAAAATCAGAAAAAATCTGAACTCTTCAGAGCGCCAAAGAGCCAAGAGAGAAGTAAGGAGACAGTTAAAAGAGTCAAAATAATACGTGGTACTATAGAGAAACACTATAGGGACTATTTTTGAGATTTTTATACTGGACAATCATTTTATACATTTTTTTGAGTTTTGTTTTTTTTATAACTGAACTTTTACACCACTGGTTTTACATATCATACGAAATCCTAAACTCATTTTTAGTATGAATTTAGGAAGGGTTTTTAAACACGAAGACAGACTGATTATTGATGCTGAGCCTCACGTTATGGCTAGAATTCGCATTCTATTCACACAAGGCTGGAATTACGGCTCTCAAGGCCTCTTTACACATAAACCAATATCCCTACCCAATACCCTAAGCGTTTGCAGGGACATTCTATGGATTTCCGAACGCTACCCTGTTGATTTTATAGACAATCTATATGTCCAGATAGTCGAAAAATCTAAAGAATACGACAGAATTCTAGCAGACGTATACAGGCAGGTACGTAGGTATGTTGAAGAAGGAGTCACTTCTGTAGTGATTCTAGCTCCTTGGAACGGAATTAACTCGTTTTCAGTAGATGGCACAAGGGTTATTGTGGTTGATACCTGTTTATCTGCAATTTAAAGCTTGACATACCCTCAGTGATCATTTAATATAGTAATAAGGGGTAACTATGAAGTATGGAAAATTTATTGATGACCTTGAAACAGAAGAATGTGACACCTTTTCAGAAGACGAAAAAGACGATCAAATTTACGATGAATTTGAATCTGATTCAGAAATAAACTATAACCGCTAAGGAAAAAAATGGCCAAGTATACGCTTAAAAAAGAGCCTAGTAATCCACTTGAAATTTCTACAGTTGAAGTTTCTTTTGAGACAACAACTCTAACGACTGTGTTGGAAGAACTGGAAACCTTTCTAAGGGCTTCTGATTTTGACTTCCAAGTCTCTTTGGATTTTGTTGATGAAAACGATGAGTAGCTTAGGCATCGGATACTGGGTACACATCGCTGCAAATGCAGATCTTTACCTGCATATATTGGCAGTTTACCCATGCTCTACTGGCCTTAAATGCAAGGTGCGCTATCTGAGGAAGAAGGATAATGTAGAGCAGTATATAGGTAAGCCTTTTATGCAAATAGAATACGTAGTTATTAAAACTGAAGATTTTAAGTGGTGGAGAAGGAAATGAATTGTAAAATGCTAGTTGTCTTGATTCTTACATCTGCGTGCGGAATTGATTTCAAAATTAAAGAAAGCCTTCCTAGGAAGATTGAAACCTTTGTCGGCCCTGACTTTGAAAAAGCTGCACTATTTTGTGATAACCGATACGGCTATAAGACACTGGAATCAGAGAAATGTTTTAAAGATTATCGCAATTTCCTGCAAGTAAAGGTGGGTGTTGACGCCGATGCTGTTGCAAACTACTGCAGTGATAGATTCCCAAATGATCAACAGGCTCTAGATCAGTGCGAGGATGACATTAACGACTTGATTATAGGAGAACAGGGTGGACAACCTACTACAACTCCCTAAAAGGAACGTAAAGGATAGGATTACTCATATTAGGAATTCAATGCTAATTCAAGATCCGTTTCCAGAGCAAACACTTGAGAAGTCTAGAAACCGTTTTTTTGCAATGCTTAGTGCAAAGTCTAGCCTATGGAGTAAACTTCTACTTAAAAACGCAGAAACAGTGGCAAAACATGGACACAAAGTAAAGCAAGTAGAGGAGATCAGCATCTGGAAGGCTTACAGAATGGGATACCAACAAGCATATAAAGAAATTCTTGAAAACGTAGGTGATTGCTGGGAGGAGAGGAAATGAACAGAAGGATAGGGAGTTACTATGTGTCTACCAATAAACCAGCCTTTGGTAAGTTATTGAAATTTAAAAAGGTTAATTTTTATTGCATGTGGCAGTTGACTGTAGAGCTACTTGGGTATAGAATTAAAGTTAATAAGATTCATAAACATGCGGAGAAAAAGTGAGACTTAAGGTATTGATTTTAGATGATAATTTTACTGACTTAAATGGAGATATGTTGCCTGAAAATGCAAGTATCGAAGTTAACGATACTATTTGTATCTTTCAGGACTTTAAAGGCGATTTACCCAAATTGCTTGGGAACGCTACGGTGGTAAAAGAAGGGAGCGAGCTTTTTATTGAAAACATTGATATGTTTAAAGAAAATATGAAAGCTTATAGATACTTGACTCCCATTGTTGAGTGCGTAATTAAAAATAAAGAAGGCAATAGAATCACTTCTTTTGAGATTCGTTCGGTTTCATTCTGTTCTGTTATTAATTCGGACGAAAGAATAAAAACAATTGGAGAGCAGCTATATGGAAAAGGGGTTTGAGGTAGGTGACGCAGTTTTTATATCTAAGGACTGCGTTGTTCCTCACAATATTGACGAAAGTATGACTTACATTATTGAGTCAATTCGCAGAGATGTGTATTATAATAACTCAGGTAACTACTTTGACTACTCTATGATTACACTAGAGGGAGTGTTCGGGGAATGCCCGATGGTGTTATTTACAAAAATACCTAAAGTAATCAGCAACGACAGTGTGTCTTGCATTTGCGGAGCTAGGTATACCAGCAGACCTAGTTATCACCTTGATTACTGTAAAAACAGGAAGTTGTCTTGATTTTAACAAACCAAACCATCCATGTAATGAAATATAAAATTCTTTCAAACAAATGGGAAGAGCTGTCCTTTAAAGATCAAGCGACACTATTAGAGATGATTGATTTGAAATTTGACGCCAAGAGTGTTATTTTTATTAACACTATCTACGAAAGGTATCGGTAATGAGTTGTCCAGTATGTAAACAAAAATCCTGTGGTGACGACAAACACACCCGCTCTAACTATAAGCTAGAAAAGCGTTGTGGAGACAGGCTGAAGGTTATACTTTTACAGATTTATGATTTAACTTTTGTTGATAATCTTCAGAAATCGGAAATTAAAGCACTGATTAATAATCTTATTGACGAACATATTTATGAGGAAGACGATAATGAATAGAGATCTAACAGAATCAATTAAACTAGCAATGAACAGTCTAAACCCAAGGGAAGCTGTAGAAAGTTATTTGTTTAAAATTAACGAGAAAATGGGCTTTAACAACAGAGTAACGGTTGAGCTAATACTAATGCAAGACGTTAAAATCGTTAGGTTTTATGATAAAGACGGGCATCAACTAAAAACCACTGGTGAAATGGTATTCTACATGGAAACTGGTGAAAACATCGGTATTACACAATAGCGTGGTATTATAAAAATAGCAACAAAAGCCAATTAAGGCTTTTTTTATAGGAGAGAATCATGTCTAAGCCCACCCAAGTTCGTAACGCTGGAAAGCCTTTTACAAAAGCTGCAGTTAATTTTATCTTCAGCAATGCCGGTAAAATGACTAGCAAGAAAATTGCCGCCCGCCTAGGTCGTACTGTTAAATCCGTTAGTCGCAAAGCCGAAAAGCTATCCTTGTCCTTGTCGGTTCGTTAAAATAGTAACGCGATTACTAATACTCACCTACAATTTTTGTTGGTAGGTGGGGTGACAGCCAGGAATAGACTGGCAATTTTAAGGTATTCCAATGAAATCAAAGCTTGAGTTTGACCTAGATAGTTCAGAAGACCGGGCAAACCTAAACCGTTGCCTAAAATCTCAAGACCTTGTTTTTGCTTTAAACGAAATACTTCTTCAGGTATTTCGTCCGGCTAGGAAGCACGGTTATTCAGAAGACGGGCTTCAAAACCTAGACGAAAAAACAGCGGCAATTATCGGACTGTTGGAGGATAAGTTTCACGACATCCTTAAAGATTATTCAATTGATTTAGAGGATCTATGAAATATGAAATACACGCTGACGGAGTTAAGGAAGTAGAGGAAGAGTCTTCTGAAGGTAAAGGCGACTTCTTTCAAAACTCAGCATCTTTGGGTGATTCACTACACAGGACGTACAAAAATACTCCAGTAGAAGAAAACAAGCCAGATCCTGGGTATAAGAAGGTTTGTAGTAAAATCATGAGAATATTTGGGAAAAAGAGATGAACTTAGTAGATATATATCTTCAAATAAACGGCTGTAGGCGTGATAAATCAAACAAGGTTTACTTTGGTACGGGCGATAAGGAAGAGCTAGTAGGCGTTTTAAAAAAACATTACATTGAAAACGGTACACTATATATTGAGTTTGAATCTTATAGTCCTATTAAATTCCTAAATATTCAAGCAACATTTAAAGTAAATGACTCGTTTTGACTGGATTCTACTTCTATGGTCACCTGTAATTGTGCTGGTGGCTTGTATAGTTAGTTTGATGCTTGATGGTGATGAATGAGTATTAAGTGTGTTTTAAAGATTAAAGATAAAATTAAAAAGAATTTCCCTGAAATTAATCTAGTTGATTTCAGTATTCCGCTAGACAACGGAATACCGACACCAAGGTTGATGGATATCTTAGAAGTTGATGTTAATGAAAAATATTACCTTAAAAATGAGGTAGTAGAGAAGATTATAAAAGAATCTAAATTTCAAGAGCGTATGGTTTCGTTCAGGAAGGATAAGTGAGGGTAGAGTCAAAAGCATTGACCGAAACCAGAACAGATGAAGCTAAAAAAAGTAAGAAAACAATCTATGAAAGACGGCAAAGATTTTTGTCCAAGAAGAGGTAAGGTGCTGGTTCCAAGAAATGATGAAGTTTCAAACTGCATAAGTGCTAATATATCGAAAGAAGCTTATATTGTGCAAACCGTAGCCTATTCTAAATCAACTAGAGATAAGCATGTAGACGTTAGAGGTAAGGTAAATGGTGAGGCCAACACACTTAGTACGGGTGATGGATGTAGTAACCAGAGTACTCAAAATTTTGTAGCCAGGGTAGTGATAGCCGGAACAGTTGACCCAAGACACGGCGATGAAGACCTGAACTGGAACGGGTATAGAGACGGATACCAGGTCTATGATAAGAACAATCTAGCTCCAGCGTTAAAGGTCTGTCAAAAAGCATTAAAAATCAACACACTACGTATCCGCAAACTTACACCTACCGAATGCTGTAGGCTTCAGGGTTACCCTGATAACCATCTAGATAGTGGCATTGATCAAAAAGGTGAAGTAGTTAAAATTTCGGATAATCAAAAATATAAAATGGCAGGTAATGGCGTATCCAGCCCCGTATCTGCCCACATACTAAAAACCATGTTCCCTTCTAATGAGGAAATAAGAGTTATGTCTCTTTTCTCTGGGTGCGGCGGGACTGAGCTAGGCTTTACAGATAGATTCAAGGTAGTTGGGCACTGTGAATTTGATAAACATGCCAGTAGTGTGTTAAAATACCACTATCCAAACATTCCCAATTTTCACGATGCAACCAAGTTAGTAGAAAGGGATGATGTACCACAGTTTGATCTTTTAACGTTCGGATTTCCCTGTCAGGCCCTTTCAATTTCCGGTCTACGTAAGGGGTTTGGGGATGAGAAGAAGGGCAAGCTTATCTTCAATGTCTTTGATATTATTGAAAAACATAAGCCAAAATACATTTTAGCTGAAAACGTTAAAGGACTGCTAAACCATAATAAGGGTGAAACCTTCATTGAAATATTGAAGGGTTTGAGTAGCTTGGGATATGATGTAGATTTTGAAGTGGTAAATAGTAAAAACTTCGGACTAGCTCAAAACAGGGAGAGGGTATTCATCTTTGGAAAGCTTAAGTGAAGCTGAGCCCAGTATCTAAAAACCGTGGTATTATTAGGTAAAGACTACTTGTGAGACTGTAGTAAATGAATGACTTCGTATTGCCTATATTGACATCGCTATTTTGTGGAACTCTGATAGGGGTGGAGCGTGAGTATAAGCAAAAAGACGCAGGATTAAAGACTTCTGCACTAATCTGTGTTGGAGCTGCTCTTTTTACGCTGATGGGAGTTCAGGTTTTTGACGCAGGAAGGGTTATTTCTCAAATAGTAAGTGGTGTTGGGTTTGTTGGCGGTGGAGCTATTATACTTGACAGAAATAAAGTCAAGGGCCTTAATTCAGCGGCAATAATCTGGATATGCGCTGCTATAGGCTGTCTATGTGCTCTTAATATGTATTTTGAAGCTGTTTTTACTAGCGTTATGATTATAATTATTGAGGTATTGGAAAATGGATTCAAAAGAGTTATTGAAAAATTTAGAAAATGAATTGCTTCCACATCACACCGAGTTTGAAGCAAAATACAAAGTAACTGGTGATAGTCAGTACAGGTTTAAGGCTATCGTAAGCGAATTAGACTATAAAACATTTACCTACTGTGAAGGGCCGGATATCTATTTCACTAAGCCAGACGGATCTTTCCTACGCTTTAGAAAGGCTACAACTGAAAAGCGTGCAGAAGTGACTATGAAAGAGAAACCCATAGGTGCTAAGTCTAACATTAAACGTAAAGAAGTCAACTGGAGAGTAGATGGAACTCCCGCTGAAACTATTTTCGCAGGTGCGGAGATGATGGGGTATCAGCGCAACTTCTCGATCTGGAAGGCCTGCCATATCTATAAGATGAAGGACGACACTACCTTGGTATTCTACACAGTTAGGGGTGAAGATAACTCTGTACAGCATTTTATTGAGATTGAGGTTGACGAGAAAACCATTAGTAAGTTAACATTAAAGGAAGCAATGAATGTAATTCGTAAATACGAAGACATACTACAGCCTATGGGGATTACTTATAGAAATCGTTTAAAATCAAGCCTTTATGAGATGTACGTACAGCCTTTTAAGAATAGTGTTGAAGTAGAAACGGTTATACAAAGCGCATGATGATTAGATGGATTGTCCTAGTCTGGTGGGGCATTGCAATAAGATACTGAGAAGGGAGGATAGATGAACACTTTTGTTATTGGTTTGGTGGGTGTAAAAACTTCTGGAAAGTCTACAGTTTCACATATGATTCACGAGTTTGAGCCTGAGGCTACAGAAACAGCCCTTGCAAATAAGCTTAAAAATACATGCTGCTTAGTCTTTGGTCTAGAGCGCAATCAGTTTGACAAGCAAGAGCTTAAGGAAATTCCGTTTGAAATCCCTAAGATTCTTACTAACGAGGATATTCAGTGTGTTCTAGAGGAGTTTCATATCTATATGACAAAAGTAGAAATTGACTCTAAATATGACTTTATTGGTATGAGTCTAAACTCACCTCGCCATATCGCTCAGATTGTAGGCACAGAAGTTCTAAGGGTGGGTGGTGATCAAGACATCCACTGCAGGCAAATAAAGATTAAAAAGCATGGGGTCACCATTGTCTCTGACTGTAGGTTCCCTAATGAGTTTGATTATTTTTATAAAATGCCTGATATTAAATTCATTCCTATTTATATCCAACGCGATGAAGCTGAAAAGGTAATTACAGAAAACTCCCATCCGTCTGAGCGATGTGTTTTTGAGTTTAGAGACAGGTGCTTTAAGGTAGATAACAATGGAACTTTGAGTGAAACAGAAAGACAGGTTAAAGCAATTTTAGACAGGGAGATAGTATGAAGCTAAAGGTAAAAAAAATGTCAGATACGGCTATCTTGCCTACCGCAGGTTCCAAAGAGGCAGCGGGATTAGACCTATATGCAGACAAGGTGGAGGAGTTTTCAGATCACTTTAAGGTCTACACCGGCATTTCAGTACAGCCTGACGCTGGTCATTTCAGCTTTTTGCTTGCAAGATCTTCCCTGCACAAGAAAGGGCTAATGTTGTTCAATTCAGTAGGTTTGATTGATCGTGACTATTCAGGAGAGGTGATTGGGCTTCTTTATAAGACTAATAGCTATAAAGAAGAAAACAAACCCGCTATCGGTGAACGTTTATTTCAATTGGTAGTACAAAAACAGCCAGAAGTCACAATTGAAGTTGTAAACAGCCTAGATGACACTGACCGTGGTGGTGGCGGTTTCGGCTCCTCGGGCCTCAAAGAGCAGGCAAGCCCTATCCTGAATAAAGACGCTAAAGAGATAGCCGGATGGCCTAGCTGGAACAAAGACAGCTTCCTGTCAGGCTCATAAGGGCAATCTTTGAGGTATAAGGACTTACAATGCCATTGACTCAATCAGATAGAATAGCCATTTCTAGGAAAATCATCGATATTCCCGTTGAAAACACATCTGCTTCTATGATTAAGGACCAGATTGAATTAGAGAGGGCTAAGGCTATAGTCAAAGATAATGCCAACAAGTCAATAGCCGACGACATTACTCCTATTATTAATGCGTATCAATCAGAACGTTCCTTTCTAACAGGTGAGGTGTATACTACACTGCTTGAACAGGATTTTATTGATTCAGCAAGAAAAATCCTCAACAATTTCTTCTTTCCGAACAACTTTCAGGTAGTTCTGCCGAGTATCGCTGACGGGGTTTGGAAGTTTTTCCCTTCCTTCAGTGGCTCTAAAGCAAAGGGTTTAACCTACATAGAGGCAACCACCTCTACAGCAAAAGAAGATGACCATTTAACTCCAATTTTTAATGATTTTGCGACAGTTGATGGGTATCCTGTTCCTGAAAGATCTACTGGACAGAAGACTACGGTTGACGGGGTTTATACGCCATATGCCCCAATACAGACACTGGCACCTTTGTTTATTACAAAAATAAACGATTTAAGGGCATTCTTAATACTAGAACAGGCTCAGATATTGGCCTCAGACCCAGATATTGCTAGACAGTCTCAAAACAATATTGCCATTGCGGATATTGCCAACACAATAGCTATTTTAGATGCCTGGATAGCTTATCCGACATTTGACACCACTACGGTATTGCCAGCAACAGTGGCAGCCTATAACGCCTTAATTGCTTCAGATTTCACTTCTTCTAAGTTTAGAAGTAATGAGTTTAACGTTCTTAAAACTGAAATCATTGCAAGACAAGCCTATATCATTACCAGAGCATCTCAGTTGAGCCCCAATCTAGGAACTATTGGTCAAAACCTTACAACAGGTGTTATTAACAACACAGGTAGTGGGCTTTATGATAGGAGATTTAAAGCTATTGATTTACGATTGAATCTTTTGACTGGAACGCTTAACAATGTAGTCAGCCTAGAACTTGGAAAAACAGTTCAAGATGAGCTAATAGCATCTAACGATAACGCTCTAGAGGTGTATGGGTTAGTATTAAAATCTTCAAAATTTAGGGCTCCTGCTTTGAATTCCACCACAATCCATGTAACAGATGGCTCTTTATTTAGCGTATCGGACAATATCTATGTTGTTGCTGAAAGACAGGAAGAAATAGCAGGAAGTATTGTGGCTATTGCTGGTAATTCTATTACTTTAAATGTAAAGATACCGGCTAAATATACAAATGAAAACCACGCTAGGATTTACAAAACTCTCTAGTCTTCGTAGTAGTAATCACACTTTTCAGTTCCATTCCTTGCCATCTCACTTGAGATATCAGAGATAAAGTCTTGAATAGTGGCAATTTTTTGTTTGTAGATATGGATTATGTCGGGATTATTTATATCTACGTCAGTTCCTAGCTCTTTAAGCTTTCCCATATACTCGTTTTTAAGATGCAAAAGAATACGTCTTTCAACTTCATCTGTGGAGATTTCAAAATAATGAGTAACAGACTCTAGGCTGGTCATTATTACATCAACGTGAGTTTTAAAGTCAATTATTGACACTTGTTTCTCTTTCAAATAGCTCTTCTATGTAATGAGATAGATGTCTGTCAAGACACTGTTCGTCTATAGAATACGGGTGCATTAAAGATGCAGGACAGCCGTCCTCTAGAGAGGGGGTTGTTTTGCAAAAACCAAAATAAAAACATGTTCTTTCCAGCCATCCACCAATGGATTCGTAACCAGTACCACTAGTGTGTCCTCTTTTAAGAACAGCGTGGCCTATTTCGTGAGCTATTAACTCAAACCTTTTTGTTTGAGAAGGGGTGTTAATCCACCAGTCAATGTTGATATCAATTTCGTAAGATGTGAGCTTATACAGACCTATGGCGTTGTCATTCGAATCAAACTTTTTAAAACCCATTGTAAGACCTTGAAGATGTATAGGTCTTATCCTACCCTTAGACATCATTACGATTTCCTCTACATATGGTCTTAATTCAGGGTGAATGTCTGGGTGTTGTTTGTCAATGCTAAGTACAACACATGCAGAATGGAAAAACGTGATAAGGATTAAAATAACTGTTCTCATTGCCTGTTGTACTGGTTTTGTACGATTTTTAGTCGTGACTTCTTTTCTTTAGCTAGGATGGCTTTTTTTGTGTTATAAATTACACTAATGATAGTGCCAAGGACTATAATGGAGCCGAATAGAAAGTTGAAATTCATACAGCCTTTTATATGGTTTATCTAAAGATTGCTTTAAATCTCAATCTTTACCTATAATACCACTTCTTTTCCCTTCTTTTAAACCCCGAGAATTCAACCACATGGCATCCAATAGCCTGATAAAAAACGGACAGAATTTCGTATCCAAACAATTAGGGTTGGGTAGTGATAAAGTCAGTAATTCCACCGGAATACAGCCTTCTGCTTGGAAATTAAACGAACCAGAAGAGGCCTTTTTTAAGCCGTTAGATATTGATCCTTCTAGGTGGGACAAGCTATACCCATACCGACTATTGGTTATAGACATCACTAAACCTAATAAAATACTAGGAGGAGGCTCTTCTCGCGGTACTTTAACTCAAGGAAAAACCTCCAGACCACAGGAAAACGGTGGTTTTGAGTATGTTTTAACCCAAGAAATCCGAAATGGATCTTGGGAGCTTAACCTACCAATAACCCCTCAAATGCTTAGAATTGCTGATGAATTTGCAATCAACACCAGCGCTACAATGAGGGGTATTGTAGAAGAACACGGCGGTGTAAGGTTTAAGACCATTACAGCTCAGGGTACCACGGGTATATGGCCCCAAAAGCCCTCTATAGGCGGTATTCCCAGGTCGCCCTCTTCTTTGGGCAGTATATTCGCAGGAAGCCTTAGTCAGTTTAACAATATTCTAGGTGATTCTAAGAGAATTGCTAGGGCATTTTCTGGATCGTATCCAGCTACCACTACAGATGCGGTTGAGCCATTTAATGATGGGTCTACAGTGTTTTCAACAGGTTACTACCAGGCACTCCTTCTTGGTCAGTTCCTTGAAAGGTATGTTGTCGCAAAAAGAAACCCAAAAAACAAGAATTGGCGTTTAGTTTTCGATATTCCTAAGCAAAATCAAGCATTTATCGTTACTCCACAGGGTTTTTCTCTTGAGCAAAACAAAGAGAAACCCATGGAAATGCTGTGGAATCTACAGCTTAAGGCTTGGAAAAGAATTAAACTAGAGGCACCTGCCGCCGGGTCACAGCTACTACCCGAGCTAGATGCTAACGTATTTCAACGAGTTATGGGCACTGTTAAAGAAAGTCGCAGGCTTGTTGGGAATAGTATTAATCTGATTAAAGCCGTTAGAACAGATTTTCAAGCTCCTTTGAACGTTCTAAGGCAAACAGCTTTGTTGATAAAGGATGTGTCGGGAGCGGTAATAAGTGTTGCCGACCTACCTAGACAGATTATCAGTGACTATAGGTCTTCAATAAGGGACTCTCTAAACATCATTGGAAGTTCGTTTCAAAGAGGCCCTGGAGGCAGTTCTGGAAGCTCTTCAGGCAGTTTATTTACAGCAGGAGCCATTCGGGCAGATAGCCAGGAAATCAAGGCTGGACTAGCTTACAATCAGATAAGGTTTGAAAGTCTATATAGTGAAGGTCTAAGTAACGATGCTGTTTCTGGCGGCGCATTGGGGCTAGGGGCGTCTCAGTCTCAAAGAACTAGTGCTACTAATGAGTTTTTTGAAAATCCAGAGACTTATTTTGATTTATTTGATGCCGTAGACATTGATAGTTTGTCTATTTCTCCAGAGCAGCGGCAATCTATTGATGACGAAATAGACAGTACTAGGTTGATTACTAGTAATGACTTAAGAAATTTTAGACAGGAAATATTGACACTTGCCCTTGATTTGTCAAACGTATTTGGAGCAGGAAGCCAAGTGTATTCGGACGTTTACGGTCGTCCAGACCCAAGAGCAAGAACATTGCCGATGTCTATTGAAGAAAACGAACTATTAGCATCATTGTTTGACACGATTCAAATGTATGACCTACTAACTTCCACAAAAGCCTTCGATGATTTGTCTATACAAGACCCGATGGAATACGTTGGCGGATTGGCTGGCGAAGCTGGTATTGATTTTGATCAATCAGAGTCAAAACTACTAGTTCCCATTCCATTTGGATTAACAATTGAAGCCATTGCGGCTAGATATTTAGGAAACCCTGACAAGTGGGTAGAAATAGCTACCTTAAACAAGCTAACTTCTCCCTACATAGATGAAGTCGGATTTATATATAGCTTGCTATCCAATGGAGACGGTAGGCAGATAAATGTAGATGACACCGAACGTAGGTTTTATATAGGTCAGAAAATAACCCTAAAAAGTGACACTGTGCCTGCTTTTACTAGAAAAATCATCAATATCGAGAAGATAGGTGAAGGCAATTTTTTAATTAGTTTTGATGGGTTGGATAACCTTTCCCTTCTAACTACCGCTGGCAATGCAAAGATTCAGGGGTATTTACCGGGAACTGTAAATAGTCAGAATCAAATTTATATCCCAGTAGATGCCCCGTCCGACCCAGATGACAGAATAAGAACACCTAGTCATTTAGACGAAGACAATCTAAGCAAAGTATCCAAGGTCGATTTCTTGCTAGACGACAATGGCGATTTGGCTATAAATGATATTGGAGAGTTTCAACTAGCTAACGGTCTTACAAACCTAATTCAAGCCCTTAAGCTTAAAATTAGGACAAAAAAGGGCACCCTACTAAGACACCTTGAGTTTGGACTAGGGTTGTCTGTGGGTATTTCACTAGCAGACATAGAAAGCGGCGAAATAATCAGTGCTTTGAATAAAATGGTTCAAGACGATCCCAGATTTGATGCTATTGACAGTATCAGTATCAGGTTAAACGGCCCCACTTTATTTATTGATATGTCTGTAAAGATTGCTGGTGGAAGTGGAATAGTCCCTATAACGTTCGAAGTATAATCTGTGGTATTATAAAAGATAAGGATTTTTATGGCCAGTGTACCCTTACCCAAAAGTTACGAGCAGATACTCTCAGACATGTTAGCCTCCTACATGGCTTCCAGAGGTATTTCAGACCTAAATACAGGTTCTGCTGTAACTTCGTTTTTTGAAGCAATGGCTCAGGCAGTATATAGGGCTTCAGCCGACAACTTTTCTATCTTGAGGGATTTCAACGTAGACAGGGCTTCTGGTGAAAAACTAAAAAGAATAGCCCGCGAAGAATTCGTAAAAGTAGACGGAGACAGGGTAGCCACAGGAACTGTTACTATTAGGGACACATCTTTTGATAAGATTTCTACTAAAATCTATGCAGGCGGCAATCCTCCCAATATTGGCTCTAACGTTATTAAGGTTTCCGAAGCTTCCTTGTTTAGTGCCACCGGATCAATCTATATCGGCCGAGGTACCCCAAACGTCGAGGGACCGCTAGCTTACAGCTCTATAACAACTGTTGGTGGATATTACGAGATTAACCTAACATCTATTACCTCTAAATTTCACAATATTTCAGAGTCTGTTATTTTAGCTCAAGGCGGAGTCCGTACTGTTGCGGCTGGTCAAGTGGTGGTATCACCTACTTCAGGCGTTTCTGGAGATGTTAATTTCACACTTACTCAACAAGCCGTTATTCTAGACGGAGAAAATTCAATCACCAGTGTTCCTGTTGCCGCCCAAGATCCTGGTTCGGATGGAAACGTACCTAGAAATGGAATTAAGAAGTTTTCCTCTAACCCGTTTTCGGGAGCTAGTGTAACCAACGATAGTCCCTTTACTACTGGAAAAAATGCAGACACCGATCCTGAAATTAGGACTAGAATTAAGCTAGCCAGAATTTCTAGAGGGTTGGGGACTGCTATTGCTGTAAAATCAGCAGTGTTGGGAGCAAAGGCTCCAGATGAAAACGCCGTAATTAAGTCTAATGAGATTTTCTCAGACGGCGTTACCACTACAATGTTTATTGATGATGGTGAAGGTTACGAAGAAAAAACAGATGGTGTGGGTCTTGAGTTTATCATCGACTCCGCTCTAGGTGGCGAAAAGTATTTTCAACTAGCCACCGGCGGAAGACAAACTTCTGTAGCTAAGGCTTTTCTAGTATCCAACGCTACCGCACCGTTTCAGATTACTGGCGGAGATAGGTTGGCCATTCTTGTTGGTGGGGAAATATCCCAACATACGTTTGAAAATGAAGACTTTAGATCTCCAGGAAATGCTACTGCCGATGAGGTTATATCTTCTATCAATGCAAACCCAACGTCTAGCTATTCAGCTAGTACTATAGAGAATAGAACTAGAGTGGTTATTTTTTCTAGAGAAGAAGAGAGTGAGTTTCTAGAGAAAACAGTCCCTACTTTTGGAAACGATGCCGGTGAACTACTAGGGTTGCCGGTTGGAGAAATCCAGACATTGCGGCTATATAAGAACAAAAAAGCCCTAAACAGAAACGGCCGTCCAGCTAAGATCACTACAGAAAACCAGTCTAATTGGTCTAACGCCATTACAACTGGTGACACTATTCTATTGTCTGTAGATGGTACTCAAGAAATCACCTATACCTTTACAAATTCTGATTTCCTTGAAGAGGGTAGCTATACCTCTGTATCTAAAAACAACAGTCTTGAGTCTTGGGTTAATGTTTTCAATACAAAAATAACAGGTGTTACGGCATCCATTAACGGCAATCAAATCTTTATTTCTTCAAATTTAGGATCAAGCTCTAGGGCAAGTCTTTCTATTAACCCCACTTCAACACTAGTAGTCAAGGGTTTATTTACCGCCCTAATCGGTCTTGAAGCAAGTGGTCTTGAGGCTGACTTCATTCTGTCTAGAAACACTGCTCAGTTTAAACTAATAGAGCCGCTTGAGGCTGGAGATAGCTTAACTGCCGGAACTGAATTTACAAAAGGCAGCATCGTAAGTAGCCCCTTTGTTAGTAATACAGTAACACTGATCAACGACGCATACCTATGGTTTTTGATTGACAATAAAGACGCTTCTTATATAAACACTGGTGTGATTTCCGACACTACAATTTCTGTAACCAAGCCAGCAGTCAATGTCATTAGATATACATCAAACGATGCCACTGCTTTTGATAACGTTGAAGTAGGAGACTGGGTAATTCTATGGTCTACAGACTTGTCTACGGCAAACAGGCTTGAGGCTAAAGTATACGCCAATGCAGCTAATTATATTGAACTTAAGGTAACTCCTTCAGAATACGGCTCTGCAGTAATCGAGGGTCCAATTGTTTGGGGCGAAGGTATTGCAGTAGTTAGAACTAAAAAAGCTATTCAGAAAGTAAAAATAGCTTCAGGTTCTTATAACATAAACAGCATTGCCGCTTCATTGTCCGAGAATATCATTGGGGCTACTTCTGTTGCTGAAAATGATGAATTCATCTCTGTCACAACACAGACAGAGGGGTTAGATGGCGAAGTTTTCGTAATAACCTTTGACGAGTCCGGTAAATTGATTAACTTCGAAGAAAACACTCGTCAATCCAGCCAAGTTTCCTTGTTTGCATTCCAAGTTAGTGAAGCGTCTGATAACGAGTTTCCGTTGTTTATTCACGAAAAGATTACAGACGATAGCTTTTCAGACCCACCAAACTCTACTGTTTCGGACTTTGATTCTGCCGCCGACATATCCTCACTTGGAATAAATCCAAACGCACAGGTTACTATGGAAGAGCCGTTTGGGTTAATACCAGACAACATCTCTTCTGGAGAGTCTGTTCAGATTGACGCAATTACGGCAAACAATATTGAAATTGATTCCAGTCAATTAATCCGCAGATTGAGGGTAGCTGATAGATTCCATGTTGCGGATACCTATCAGTTTGGGGCAAACGATGGTTTAACTGTTATTTTAGACTCAAATTCTTCTGACAAGACGTTTTCTATTCCTCTATATAGAAGAGCCATAACCAACAACACTACTGGGATAAACTCTAACAATTTTAGAGCGTATGACACCGCTTCAGGAGCTACTACTCAATTTGAAGAGTTTTTTGGTGCAGAATTTGCATTCAAAAACTACCGCGCATTGATGCAGGCTAGAAATGTACTGCACCCCACAAACCCAATGGCAAACCAAGACGCAGTTATATTTAGGTCTGTAGATTGGGGATACGACGGAGAGAGATATAACGTAGGGTATATCTATCCAACATCTGACAATCAGCCCATGACACATGTCGTTTCTGTGGGTACTAGCGTTAACATTCGTATAGCACTAAAATCCGGCAACGCTGTTCTTAATGCTATTGATGGAACTACCGAGTGGGATGTTACAGTTACAAACATGGGCGCATATGATGCCGTAACATATACATGGAATGCAACTGGAACTAACCCTAGCATTGATTCAGCACTTTCTTCTGGTGGTTATGCAACCGTTATCCCAGAAGGTGAATTTGCCCTGGAAAATACAGGTACATTTAGAGTTTCCAGCTCTACTTCCAGTTCTTTTACCACTATCAGAGAGGTTGGGGCTGCTACTGCAGAGTCTAACAAGGCTACCCTAACTAATAACACTATTAGGCTATATCTAGCCGACAATACAACTGCCGCTGAAGTAGTGGCCTATTGTTCTAGTAATTTGGCTGATTACTTAACTTCAGTATTGGTAGATGACAGTGGCACAACTGGAGCTGGTGTTATTTCTAAATCCACAGAAGAAGATTCTGACTTTGCATATGTCGGTATTAACCTTCTAGACGGCATTAATTGGATTGAAATATCAGACCTAGACGCTGCCGCTCCTACTTATCAGTTTAGGTTTAAGAAGGCGTTGTCTATTCCTTCGTTCAATACTTCTACAGCTAATGCATACGCCTTCAATACTGGTGAAGAAGTCAGGCTAATCCCAACAACTGCAAAACAACTCTCTGAATTCCTAAATGTCCTAGCAGTTACGGGATTTACCACGCTCGGAGATATTAACACTTCTTCTAGAGACAGAAAGATACAGCTAAGAACTAATATCCTAGGATCTAACGGAGCCGTCCAGATTGCTGGTGGCAGAGGGAATAGCTCTCAGGCACCACTACTGCAGTCAGCCTCTAAGGTTGAAGACTCTGACATGATGAAGGCAATTATATTGCGTTCTGCCTCTGAAGGGCTATATTCAAACCAGTGGGTTAAACTAGAAGCATTAAGGGCTCAGAAGAAAGACACTGGGATGGGGTTTGCAACCGTTGTAGATATTACAGCAAACGCACCTACAGCCGGTCAGTCTACAATTGAACTTTCTAGCCGAACCTCTGCCGACCTTTACTTTGGAGAGCCTAGAAATTTCTTTAGGGACAGAAACAGAACATTCCAGGTAGAAAAGCACGGTAAACTAGTCTGTATCTCATGGACAGAAGTCGGATCAAGTCCCGTTTTTTCTAAAACTGTAGAGATTAATGATGCATCTTCTACTGTTGCTGTTAACTATAACGAAGCCACTGGGTATACGGAATACACGGTTTCTTCTGGAGTCGTAAACTTTTTAGAGTCTCAGAGAAGTGATGTTGCTGTTATTACTAACTTCACAAATGCTGAAAACAACGGAACATTCCCAGTAGTAGGTGTTTCGGACGATGGAAGTGTACTTGTTGTTGATAATCCAGACGGCATCGATGCCGTCGGTCAAGTCGTAGCGGCTGGATCTTTTGTTATCTCAGCTAAAATTAGAGAGGGAGATAGCGTAGTTATAGACGATTCTTTTGCTACTCTAAACAGGGGTACCTTTAGGGTTATTAGACCATATAGCAATAGTTTTTATATTGAAAATATCAATGCCGTAGAAGAAGTTGTCACTGTTGCAAGTAACCTGCGTTCATTGGGTTTCAGTGGAACAACAGAGTTTGATGTTGTAGTGTCCAGCGGCGTTATGCGTGTTGAGTGGAACTCTGTAGGTACACAGCCAACCCTTAGCCTTGCTAAGTTTGGAGACGTGGCTACTTTTGGTACCGACTTTGACGCCGACAATCAGGGTAATTTCATGGTTTTGAAATCAGGGGTTAACTACATTGAGGTTGCCAACTCAAAGGCCGTAGTAGAAACCAACCTAACCATAACAGACGTATTTGAAGCCCACAACCCTTCTGTTGTTTTTTCTGATTACGACGCAACCGTTGTCGGAGATAGATTCATCAATTCAGGCGATGTATTTGATGGGGATAACGTTGGAGATTATTCAGTAGTAGCAGTTTTAGATAGAAACACTATTGTAGTCGGATCTATTTTGGCTTCTAAAACAGCCGTTCAACTAGCTGATAAATTTATTCAAGTATATATTGAAGAGTTTCTCAAGTATGTTGGGTATAAACAAATCTACAGTAAGGCTGTTGATCCTGGAAATTCAAGCAGGACAGATCTTATATTCACCACAAACGATCAGTATTTGAAGTCAAACAGAGACGCAGGTGAAGTGTCTGTTTATGCCATAGGAAAGTTGAATTTCTCTACTAGCGTTAAACTAGGGTTAGATTCCTATAAATTCAACACTGGATTAATCGCAGAGGCAAACAGGATTACCTACGGAGATCCTAGAGATAATGCAAGCTATCCAGGAACATCGGCCGCCGGTGCTGAAATCTTTATTAAGTCTTCTCTAAAGAGACGGATAAGGGTTGGAGTTGGAGTTAGGGTAAATACAGGAATACCCTTCAGTAAAATCGCAGAACAGGTTAGGAATAACGTCTCTTCTTTGATTAACTCTTCTGGAGTTGGTGTTAGTATTGCCATTTCAGACATTGTGTCTGTTGTAAACAGCATTCCCGGTGTAAAAGCGGTTAGTATTACCTCTCCATCTTACAACATTACAAACGATGTAATAGCTGTAAATCCTTCAGAAAAAGCGTTTATTATAGACCCTATTAACGACATTCAAATCTCGAAAGTTGGATAGAATGAGTATTGAAGACGAACAAAAGCGATTAAGAAGCTATCTAAACCCTAGCATTAGAGGCCCAGGAACTGACGCAGTTCTAAACGCTCTATCTACGGGTGCTTCCTACCTCATTAACAATGTAGAGCAAATCAATGACATGCTTTATGTAGTTACCGCTGAAGGGCAGTATCTAGACCAACTGTTAGCTGGAAGAAACATTACAAGGCCAGACAACGTAGGTCTGGCAGATGAAGCGTTTAGGGAAATTGGGATAGCCATTTCTACTAGGAAACAGGTTAGGGACTTGGTTCATGAAATTTTACGTATCGTATATGGAGAAGATTTTGTAAGGGCTTCAATACAGGCTGAAGAGCTAGAAACGTATGCATTAGAAAATGGTGATAACTTAATCGTTAGCTTTGATGACCAACCACCCGTAACAATAGTCTTTAAAGCCTCTCAGTTTTCTAACATAAATTCAGCTACAGCCCAAGAAGTGTCAGACGCTATTACTAAAGAAACTAGAAGACTAGGAAGAAAGGGCTCTGCAATAGCCAAAGACGACGGTATTGGTGGGTATCCCGTCTTAATATCTGAAACTAACGGACCCAGCTCTTCAGTAAGAGTGTTGGGAGGTAAGGCTCAAAATAAATTAAGGTTTGCCGAGATAAGGCAAACTACCGGACTAGCCGCGACTCAGTGGACTATCAGTATTGAAAACGGCGGTATCATTAGAGCCACATGGTCTGGCGGACCAGACCCCTCTGTAGGTAAGGTCAATAAAGATGACTACGTAAATATATATGGAACTGCTTTTAGCGCAGTAAACAGAGGCACTTTTACAATAACAAACTCTCATGGCGGAGTCTCAGGAGAAGCCTATGTTGAGTGGGAAAACCCAACAGGTGTTTCTGAAACAACAGCTCAGGGAAATGATGAGGGTATTTTATTTTTTAGCCCAGAAAGAAAGACTCTTGTTTCTAAAAACACTTTTGCAGCGGCTTTTCAAACAGAAAACAGACTTTTAGAGGTATTCATGCCAGCTACCACCAAGGTAGTTAGGAGAAACAGAATAGGATCTACACACTTTGTAACGTCTGGCTCTGGACTACCGGACGAACTAGGCCCGTATATTTACGATATCACCAAGGCTTACGTTATTGGTGGAGAAGAGTGCGAAACAACTCAATTAGTAGATGGAAATGCAGAATTATTGATTACAGTAAACAATGCCTCTGATATTCCAGACAAGCAGGGACACTTGGTGTTTGGGTTTGGGACTAGCAGAGAAGAAGGGCCCGTTCCATACACCGCACGTCCTTCTAGCACTCAGTTGTTGCTAAACCCTTCTTATGTGTTTGAGAATTCACACCCATCTGGGACAAACATTTCTTTGATTTCTCAAAACTTCCCATTTGATCCAGCTACGGATGGGACTTCATATCAGTCGTATATTACAGACGTAGTGGCAGGACGTTTGTACGCTGAAGAGCTTATTCGATTAGTAGCTGCTACAGGTATTCAGCTAGTGTTTTATATTCTTTATCCCGGAGACACAGGACTTGGTCATTGGGGAACTGTTAACTCTGAAATCACAAAGATATTCGGACCAGACCCAGTATAGGGAACAGTATGATTTTTTACAAAAATACAGGTGGTGGGTTATCAGTCAATCAATAGTACTAAAAGGGGCCGAGTGCAGTTTGTATATCGGCGGTAAGCTTTACCCAGAGGCTCAAAGCATTTCTTACACGGTTGATTACGGTCAAGATTTCATATATGGAATTGACTCTTTTTTTCCACAAGAAATCGCTATCACTAAAGTGTCAGTTCAGGGCTCTGTTTCTGGTATTTTTGTAAAGCTATCTGGCGGACTTCAAGGCCACGATGCGCTGACAAAGATTAATCAAAAGCTTTTTGCTCCGTATGTTTCATTTGAAATAAGAGAGCGCCAGTCTGACACTAAGATTATATTTATCCCACAGTGTGTTGTTAGCGCAGAAACAATGAGTATCCAAGCAAAGGGAACCGTTAAACTTTCTTTTACGTTTAAGGGGATTATTCCCTATTCTCCGGTTGACATGAGCTAGTATTGTCGTTTTTTGTTGGGTTTTCATCCCCATAAACGTCATTCTCTGGCAACGCATCACGTTCTGTCCATTCGTCTTTGTAAGTGCTTGATTTTACGTTTTCTTTCATAAATAACTCCTATTTTACAAACTAATCACTTGCTTAAGAAACTTAATGTTAAGAGCTTCTTGATTTTGTTGAGCAGCGTCATCATCTTTACCGGCATCCTTGGCAGATTCGGTGGCATAGGTGGCAGCTTCGATGGCATAATGGGCGGTATAGGCTGCAGCATAGTCAGCTTCGGTGGCATAGGTAGCATAGGCATAGTTGGCGGCATAGACGGCAAAATAGACGGCAAGGGCAGCGCTGGCGGAATCACTGGAAACACAGGCAGCACTGGAAACAAAGCGGGCACTATTGGTAGCGCTTATATGTCTACTAACCTCTAATAGTTGAGCATATGTCAAGATATTGAAATTATTAACGGTTTTAAGAAAATTGATGCAATCACTAAGGCGTTTGTCACCTGGATGCTTATCTTCAAACATATGTAATACACTTTCAGCGCATAGCGTTGCCCATTTAACCAGTTGATTCCTGATTAATACCTTCCTTGCAATCCAAATTTTATCGTCGTAGTCAAGATCAGGTAAGTCCAGGAAATCATTAAGACTTCCGCTAAAATCAGCATGGTGTTCTAGAAAAACCTTATACCTGTCAGCACAGGGTTTAAGGCTTTTCAAGAATTCTTTGTTAATTTGCATAAACTGTCTCCTGTTAGTGGTATTATAACCTATACAGAAAAAATAGTCAAACAATAGATAAACATATAAAAACGCAATCTTTACCATATCGTTCATTGTAATCTTTAAATAACTTCTAATACAAAAAACCAACAATATCAAAGACTTATAGCATGATTCGTTCCAGAGTAAATTTTTTAGGACAAATGAGGTTGGACGTTCCCCACATGAGGGCTATTGAGTCTGGAGGTTCTAACGATTTCGATGAGTTACTCTCCTCACTCATTACTAACGAAAATAAATCTTATGTAATTCGCGGTTTTGAGCTAGAAATGGCAGGCTCTATTGGGGCGTCTGCTTCCAATCTACAGATGATTGTGTCTGGTTCTGCCATGTTGCATGGACAATCCAATACTTCCGGTACATTCTTTCAAGTAAGAGAGGGAACTGCGAATGAAACCCTATCGTCCACCACTAATTCTAAAATTGTAGGTGCGTTTACGCCCAGTGCTCTAAACTATGTGGGGCTTGAGTTTATTCGTCAAGTTGACGACTCTACTGCTATTCAAACCTACTTGTGGAATCCTACCGTAGGCGCTGAAATAGTAAAAACCCTTCCCTTCCTTGAGACTCTTGATTTTCAAATCATAATCTCCTCTACCTTGTTCGCATCTAACGTTATCCCTATCTCTATAGTAGAAACTGACACTGCAAACAACGTACTATCTGTCCAAGATCGTCGCCCTATGCTATTCAGATTGGGAACTGCAGGTGTAAGCACTCCAGACCCCTTTTATGATTATCCATGGACTAACGATTCAGAGGGCAGAGTAGAAAACTACTGGCAAAGTTCGTCTTCCTTGAATTCTCCCTTTAGAGGTGGAGATAAGCAGATTCTTTCTTTCAAAGAAAACGACGACGCTCTTAAGACAGAAATAAAACTACTCAAGGGTACTAATTATTGGTATTCTCCTGCTATTGGTGGCTCTATTTCGGGGCTTCGTTACGATGTAGCCAATACTCTCATGACAGGTGAAGGAACTATCACCCATAGCTCATCCGTCGCTGGCCAGATGAATTGGGATGAGAATATTTTCCTTACGGTTATTTCCTCTCGTCTTAAGTATAAGCTAGAGGCATATGCCGCCGGTACTAATCTAACACTAGCAGACGGCCAAGCTGCCTATATTAATATTATTCGTAATCAAGACATAACTCCACAGCTTATTTTCACAAACGGCTCTGGAGTAGTAACATCTGTAGGCTCAGTCTCCTGGACCACCCTACTAGAGGCAGATGATTTTATTAAGGTTGGCTCTGATGAAGATACGGAATACTATCAGATTTTAAGTATTGACTCTACAAGTCAAGTTACCCTTAAGACAGTATTCACTGGAACATCTACCGGTATCAACGGTATTGACGCTAAATACGCATACGGCAATTATCGCACAAACGCAGCTCCATCAACTGACCGACACATCAAGATTGCAGCAAGACAAGATGTTCCATTTGATGCAAATACTTACTGGCTAATGTTCAGAGACGACAATGGCGGTATCCCAAGGGTATATGTACGTTTCCTAGGTGCAGAGCTAGAACAGGGCGAGAGCCTTCATATTTCAGACGGAGTACCTCTAGCGGTACTTCAATACACTGGAAGTTCAGGAGACGGCGACAGTACTCCAGATTACACAAACGCTACTGTTGTTCCTGAAGTTAATCACTACCTAACTGACGGTGATAACCTAACTAAAGGGATTAAATCTCTAGACAAGTCTCTTTACAGCGTTGCCACTGCTGCCGCTGCTTCTTTGTCTCAATTGCGCATCACTCCTCATGAAACCCTAAGCGACTCCGTTCGTATTAGCGGTGCAGACGCGATTCTTGCTAGCGGCATCACACTTACCCAGTCAATGAAGAACTTGGTACTCTCCTTTGAGGGTGCTGTTGTTGATTTTACAACTGGTGATGTATTCAAGTCAGACGGGGTAACCGCTTTAGGTGTAAACTTTACTCCGTTCGCCTTGCCCGCAGGAGAATCGATTTGGTACGCAGTCACCCTTACCTCAAGCATTTCAAATTCAGAAAACGAAATAACAGCTACTATTTCTGTAGTTCCAGCCTCCACGTCTGAAGCCGTTGTAGCCAATGCTCCTAAAGCTAAATACACCAAAGGGATTGCTCTTGGTCAGGTTCTAATCACTGATACCGCTGGTGTGATGGATGATATTGAATCTGATCACATTCTTCAACTAGGTGTTATAGGCGGCTCCGGCGGCTCCGGCTCCGGCTCAGGCGAAGCTAAGGTAAATCTCATTGACCCTGTCTCCACCACCCTTCCCGCAGGTGTAAGTGCTGTAATTGATGACGTGACGATTGCCGACGATGATATTGTGTTGTTTACTAATCTAGCTGTAAATAACAACCGTGCTTATAAAGTCTCAGGAGTTGGTGTTGCTCTTGCGTGGGCCGCTCAAGATATCTTTGAAAACGGAATAGACCCGGTAGGTGGTGAGATTGTTAGGGCTACCGAAGGTGCTGGGTTTGAAGGAACTGCGGGTGTTTATAACGATTCAACATCTTCCTTTAATTTTAACGACTATGTTCGCTACTTCAGCGGCGCTAATTATTACGAGCAGAGTTCTTTAAAGATAACAGATATCATAGATAATACAACTGATAATATCTTTGTAGTTAACTATGCTGGCTCTGAAAACATGATTATTGACTTCTCAGTAGTCAGAGGCGTAAACAAAGAAACCGGCAGTATCGTAATAACGACTGACGGAACAGATATCAGCCATCCTAAAACCAGTGCATTTATCGGTGATACCGGGGTTAATTTATTTGCAGATATTTCAGGATCAACCGTAAGACTAAGATACACGGCTAGCAACTCAGGGATTGATGGGCTAATTAATTATTCTGTTAAGAGATGGTCAGACAGTTCTGGTGGTCCTGGAGGATTGCCTAATTATTCTGGATCAGCAGTAGGCGGAGCATTAGCAGCGGGTAATATAACTGAAGTTCAGTTTAACGGTACCGGTGGTTTCCTAGAAGCTGATTCTAATTTCACTTGGGATAACGCAGGAAAGCAAATTTCATTAAACGGGCTAAATATAGGGAGACTATCAGCTCCACTAACGATTAATGACAATCAAGTCGCTGCAGATACCTTAGCTACTTACGACGCCACACTTTATCCATTTGCAATAGTTGATTACTCAATCGTAAGAAATGGACAGAGAAGGGTTGGAACTATAACCGTCACTCACGATGGAGCTACAGCATTCTTTACAGACACATCTACACCTACCGGCGGTGTGGGGATAAATGGTGCAGCAATTCCACTAACGGCGGTTTTCTCAGCGGGAGACATTCTTTTACAGTACACATCTTCTAGCACAGGTTTTTCAGGAACGTTCAAGGCCTCAATGAGAAGATGGGCATAATCAACAAAGTATATAATCAACAAAGTATATAATCAACAGGGGTAAAATTCTATGTCAGGCACATTTGAAGTTAGCGGTCCAATAAAAGTCGGCTCTTTAGCCGCCGACCCCTCTGACACCGGCAATGGACTTATCTATTACAATAGCTCCACCCACAGGCTAATCTTAAGGGAAAACGGTTCCTTTACAACTATAGTTACAGGTGCTTCAGCAACCTCTAGTTTTTTTGATGATTCTTTTAACGTTAAAAACCTAGCAGATGCGACTAAAATTTTAGCGTTTGATGTTTCTAGCGTAGCAACAGCAACTACTAGAACAGTTACAATGGCAGATGCCAACGTTAATCTAATAGATGTTAATAATTCTATCTTGAAAGACGGCTCTAGAGGTTTTACAGCTAATCAACCGATGGGTACTTTTAAGCTTACTGGATTGGGCAATGGCACTTCGGCCGGTGATTCAGTAAGGTACGAACAAGCCATCTTAGCAAGCGGCGTAAACGCATTCGCTGCTAATCAGTCGATGGGTGGATTTAAGCTTACTGGATTGGGAAACCCAACTGCTAATGGAGACGCTCTTAGGTTTGACCAACTAGGTGTTTCTAGCGGAATCGCCACCCTAGACGGCGGCGGCAAAGTACCGGCCTCTCAATTGCCAAACACTGTTATGGAATTCCAAGGGCAGTGGAATGCAACCACCAACAGCCCTTCTTTGTCAGATGGCGTTGGAAATGCAGGAGATACCTATAGGGTTAACGTAGCTGGCACACAAACTTTTGATTCAATATCGCTAAACTTTGGTATTGGCGATCTTATTATGTATTCCGGCACTGTTTGGCAAAAAACACCTGGTTCCGATGCAGTTATGTCTGTGTTTAATAGACAGGGAGTTGTTACAGCCGAAAACGGTGACTACACAGCTTCAAAAATTACAAACGCACCTTCTGGAAACCTAGCAGCAATTACTGTACAACTAGCACTTAACGAACTACAAAGTGATATTGACACTAGGTCGCTAACAGGTGGAACACTAGCTCAGTTTGCCGCAACCACATCTGCTCAGCTTGCAGGGGTTATTTCCGACGAAACTGGCTCAGGGTCTTTGGTCTTTGCCACCTCACCTACACTAGTAACTCCCGACCTTGGCACTCCGTCTGCCTTGGTGGGTACCAACATTACTGGAACTGCCTCTGGACTAACCTCTGGAACAGTTACAACCAACGCCAACCTAACCGGCCCTGTTACCTCAACAGGAAACGCTACAGATATTGCAAACGGTGCTATTTCTAACGCTATGCTAGCAAACGGTGCGGTAGCCAACCTATCCGGTACAAATAGCGGAGACATCACTCTTTCTGCAGCGGGAGTCACCGGAGACGCAAAAGGCGCTATATTAACAGGTCAGGCTTTGGCTTTGCAGCAATTTACAGCTACACAGCCTGGTATCGCTCCACTAAGTGGCGGTGGTACAGCTAATTTCCTAAGAGCAGACGGGTCCTGGTCCCCTGCCGGTACTGGAACGGTAACTGCTGTTTCTGTATCTAGCGCTAATGGTTTTGCTGGATCTAGCTCTGGTGGGGCAACCCCGGCTTTAACTCTTTCCACAACGATTACTGGTGTTCTAAAGGGAGATGGAACGGCTATATCTGCAGCAACAGCGGGTGCTGATTACCTAACAGTTCTCACGGGAGACGTAACCACAATAAATAACGCTGCCACTGTCCCCAACTCTGTAGTGATAGGTAAGGTTTTAACAGGATACGCATCTGGTGCTGGCACTGTAGCTGCAACAGACACAATTCTACAGGCTATTGAAAAACTCAATGGAAACAATGCCACCAACGCCAACCTAACCGGCCCCATCACTTCAACAGGAAACGCTACGGCCGTAGGTGCTCAGACAGGAACTGGAAGCACTTTTGTAATGAACACCTCCCCAACTCTAGTAACTCCAAACATTGGGGCGGCTACTCTAGGCGGGGATATGACACTTGGGGCAAATGTTTTAGTACATAGTTCCGGTGGGTTACAGAGAGGTTCCTCAAATTCTGACTTCCTACAAGAAGAATATTTTCACAGCATCGCCCTATCAGCTTCTCAGACCAACACAGTTATTGCTTCACTAACGTTTGCACATGCATCGTATGAGGGGTTTGAAATGCACTATAAGGTTAAAGAGGCAACTACAAACAATGTTAGGATTGCTAAAATATCTGTCGTTACAAATGGAACTAACATTAGCGTAGTAGAAACCGGCAATCAAACTGCTTCTACTGGAGTTACCTTTGACGCTATAGTAAATGGAGCAAACGTAAATATTCGCTACTCATCTGGAGCAAACACGGCAACGCTTAGGGCAGACGTAAAGCGCATAAAGACCTAATTTTTAAATGAGTGGTATTATAGTATTACAGGAAAACAATGGCTATAGATTTTCAACAAAGAAGTAGAGGGCTTGTATTGCAACCGCAAGCAACAGACCCATCTACGCCAGTAGACGGAGATTTTTACTTCTCTGACGGTACCATTCGTGCAGTTGGACTATGGCAATACAAAAGTGGTGCTTGGGCCTCTATTGTTGGAAGCGGAGGCATTGGAAGCGGCGGAGTTAGCAGCACTAAAGACCGAACACTTCTTGGGTATGTAACCAGTGGTTCAGAATTAGTTACAAACGGTACTTTAGATATCAATGCGACCGGGTGGACTCTAGGGTCTAACAACTCATGGACTGCGGGTGTCATTCAGCAAACCTACAGCGCTGGCGGCGGACCTGCTACTCAAGCCCTTACCTCTCTAGCAACCGGAGTAATATACACATTTTCTGCCGATTCTAGAATGGTTAGTGGAACTGGAAACACGACAATTAATGTTTATAACGGTGCTAATAATAGCGGCACTCTGCTTTTTTCTGCCACAAATTCGACTACCGGCTGGGTAACTTCAACGGGTGTATTTACAGCCTTATCTTCGAATGTTTTCATACAGCTATATAACGGCGGCGATCCTGTTACTTTGCAATTTGACAACATATCAATCAAAGAAACCACCATAAACCCGTATACTGTTTTAACTACAGATAATGGCAAAATTATAAACATAGACACCTCTGCCGGTGCAATTGAAGTGATCCTACCGGCTCCTACTGATAAATTCATAGCCACTATCAAGGACTACAAGGGAACTTCAGCTACAAACAAAATACATGTAATTCTGTCTGGAAATTTAGACGGGATTTCAACTACAATTGAACTTATAGAGACTAACTTTTCAGCCGTAACATTAGTTTCTGACGGAACTAATTGGTTTAGGGTTGCAAGGTTTAACGGTAGTAGCCCCTTATCTAGAGGTTTGTTTGGAGGCGGTATCCCAACTAACTCGGTAGTTATAGATCATATAACTATACCTACGGCTTCAAATGCGACTTCATTCGGCTCCTTATCTACCGGTAGGGTACAGTTAGGTGCACATTCCAGTTCATTGCGTGCGTTATTTATCGGCGGCTCTACTGGTTCTGACTCAAACTTAATAGATTATGTGTCTTTTGCAACACTAGCAAACGCAGTTTCCTTCGGTACACTCACTGTGGCTAGGCTATATGTCGCCGGGTGTGGTAGTTCTACTCGTGGCGTCGCTGGTGGAGGAGATGCCGCCGCCGTTGTAAGGAATACAATAGACTACGTAACTTTTGCTACAGTCGGTAACGCCACTAACTTTGGAAACTTAACCCTTGCTAGGTCAGGTACAGGAGCATTATCCTCTACTACGCGCGGTGTATTTGCGGGTGGTATTGCTGGTTCTGAAACCGCAGTTATGGATTACGTTACTATAGCTACCACTGGCAACGCGATTAGCTTTGGCAACCTGACGGGCTCTAGAAATTACGAGTGCGGAGCTTCTTCTTCTACCAGAGGTTTATTTGGTGGTGGTGGTGCCTCGGGTGTTATTAACGTAGACTATATAACCATAGCTACTGCGGCAAATGCTATCAATTTTGGCAATTTGTCCGCAACAAGAACACAGTTGGCAGGATGTGCTAGTCCATTAAGAGCCGTATTTGCCGGTGGTCTTGACGGTGCAGTTGCTTCGTTAACTATGGGATTTTTTACTATTGCTTCTCTAGGAAATTCTACTAATTTTGGAAATTTAACCGTCGCTAGAAGAGCTTTTGGTGGCTGCTCTAACGTACATGGTGGACTATAATGGCTAATAACTTTCAAAGAATAAATAAAGGAATAACCCTTGTTCCGCAAGCAACAGACCCATCTACGCCAGTAGACGGAGATTTTTACTTCTCTGACGGTACCATTCGTGCAGTTGGATTGTGGCAATACAAAAGTGGTGCTTGGGTAATAGGCGGAAGCGGCTCCGGTGGTATAGTGTCTGAAGGTGCTTCTTCTACTAAAACAGCAGACTATACCGTTTTATCTAGCGATAAAGGTAAGGTTATAAACGTTGACAGTACTTCTAATCCTGTTACCATAACTCTTCCAGCAGTTGTGGCTGATTTTAACGTCACCATTAAAGATGTCGGTGGGGTTTCTGCTACTAATAACATAATCATCTTGACTAGTGACGCGACTAAAATTGATGGTATCGCAGGTCTAGATTTTATTAAAACCAATTATAACTCTATTTCGTTTACATCTGATGGAACAGACTGGGTTCGTGTTGCTTATTTTAACGGTGCCGCCCCCGTTTCAAGAATGGTGGTAGGTACTGGTTATAGTGGGGTGACTGAAAACACCTTAGAGTATTTCAACATGACCGCTCCAGCCAGCTCTGTTAGCTTTGGGGCACTGTCAACAACTGGAAAATTTGACTACGGAACTTGCGCAAGTAGGACTAGGGGAATAATTGCTGCCGGTGGTTCTGGCTCTTTGATTTTAATCGAATACATTACTTTCGCCATTACCGGAAACTCGGTTTCGTTCGGTAACCTTACAGTTGGTAGGGTAGGCGCTGGAGGTTGTTCCTCTTCTACCAGAGGTTTATTTGGCGGGGGTTATACCTCAACATATGTTAACATCATCGACTATATAAGCATTGCTAGTACCGGAAATGCAATTGATTTTGGAGATTTGACCGTATCTAGAGAGGCTGCCGCTGCGTTGGCTTCACCAACCAGAGGTGTTTGGTCTGGAGGACAGAATAACACTACTTATTACACCACTATTGATTACGTAACTATTGCGACTACCGGAAATGCCACAAGTTTTGGAAACATAACTCAGATAAAAACTTGGATGGCGGGGTGTTCGTCAAGTACCAGAGGCCTAATAGGTGGTGGATATTACGATCCGGGTGCAGGCGGAACATATTACAATCACATCGAGTACCTTACCATCGCTACTACTGCAAACTCCGCCACATTTGGAACACTAACAGAAGCTAAAATGAACTTGGCAGCAGCATCTAGCACTATTAAGGGCTTTTTTGCTGGGGGCCGTATTTCCGGCGGCGGCGGCCACTCCGCCGTTCTTGAACAAGTTACGATAGCTACGTTAGGAAATGGCGCAAATTTCGGCAGTCTTCTAGTAATAAAAGGCTACAACAAGGCTTGCTCTAACGGTCATGGAGGCTTATAATGTCTAGAGATTTTCAACAAATAAACAAGGGCATTAATCTTCCTCCCCAAGCAGCAGATCCAGTTTCTCCTTCTGAAGGTGCTTTTTACTTCTCTGACGGTACCATTAGAGAAATTGGATTGTGGCAATACAAAAGTGGTGCTTGGGTAATAGTTGGAAAGGCAGGAGGAGTAACTTCAGGAAGTATTTCTTCTACTAAAACAGCAGACTATACCGTTTTATCTAGCGATAACGGAAAAACAATAAACATAGACACAACCTCCGGTCCTATTTCGATCACTATGCCTGCTCCTGCGATAGATTTTATAGTTACAATTAAAGATCTAATGGGAACTTCAGCCACTAACAAAATAACTGTTTCTTTCGGATCAAACGAAATAGACGGGACTTTTGGCTTAGATGTTATCAGTACTAACTACAACTCCGTATCTTATACATCAACAGCTAACACCTGGACTAGAATTGCAAATTTTGCAGGAGATAGTACCTCTGTTAGGGGTTTGTTTGGAGGCGGCGATGCGCCTTCATCTGCTATTGAATATATATCAATAGCAACAACAGGTAACGCTATTAGTTTTGGAAATTTGACTCGCACCGCTTATAGTGTCGCCTCTATGGGAAATAGAACGCGAGGTTTGTGGGCGGGATCGTCTGCGTCAAATATTATTGACTACGTGACCTTCTCCACTCTTGGGAACGCCATTGACTTTGGTGACCTTACAGTTGCTAGGTCTGAGCCATCTGCCACAGCTAATAACACACGCGGGTTGGTGGTCGCGGGTATTAATGCCGGAAGGAGAGACATAATAGACTATGTGACTATTGCTACCTTAGGTAACGCTGTGGATTTTGGAGATTTAACAGGTCTAAGGACTGGTGTTGCAGCATGTGCCTCCACCACACGCGCTATCTTTTCTGGTGCTAACACCCCGACGGTCTTGAATGTGATCGACTATGTGACCATCGCGACTACCGGCAATGCTATAAGTTTTGGCACTTTGGCCAACTCTAGGTCATACTCTGCCGCATGTTCGTCTTCTACCAGGGCAATGATTGGCGGCGGTGACAATGGCCCCGTAGTTCTTGCCGCAGAATATTTGACAATAGCCACTCTTGGAAACGGAACAACTTTTGGTAACTTGACTCTTGGACGGTGGAATTTAGCTTCCTGCTCTAGTCAGGTCAGAGGCGTTTGGGCTGGAGGTTTCAATGCCGCTGCATCTTTGTCTTACAACACAATAGACTACGTAACTATAGCTACTACTGGCGCAGCAACAAGCTTTGGTACTTTAACAGTAACAAAAGCCGGTTTAGCGGGTTGCTCTAACGGCCACGGAGGCTTGTCTTAAAGTGTAAAAACGTGGTATTATAGATATATAGGGAGACTTTATGAAAAAAGTAATTAGGTATTTACTAGATGGAGATGGAACTATTCCAACTTTTGTATCATCTGGCGGGTTTTTTATGATTGGGCACGAGCTTGTAGGGGTTTCCGTTGATGAAGACGAAAGACACCTGCCGTCAAGCGTTTCTAGGTTGACTAAACAACAACTCGTTGATCGTTTCACTTCAATGTCACCAAACAGGGTAACCTCTCCCGGCAATGAAGAGATTGTACCGATGAACGCTCAGGACATTGCAGACTACGTTGACGCTTGGTTGACTTCACAGGGGATTCCTGATTATGTCTAAAGATCTAGAGAGTAAGTCTCAAAACAATGAAATTCAATTAGTAAACGATTCTTCGTTGAAATACATTATCTCTTACGCTCCTGAGCATAAGGAAATGGTAGAGATTATTCAAGCTAACCTGCCTGAATTACAGCGTGCAACGTCATTGTTTGGAAAAGCCCAGTCCCAGTTCATGGATAACATGCTCACAGTGACGCATACCACTCCATTGAGGAATTTGAGGCAAATTCTAGCCGAGATTGAAAAAACCAAAAGTGCCTTGAAAGAGGCTCACTTTAGGACTCAAAAGAAATCAGTAGAAGTAAGAATGAAGCAACGTGAGTTGGAAAACGAAAAAGACGAACTAAAAAAAGAGCTTCTAGACATTGAAGTTTCAGAGCTAAGATCCCAGGCATATGATTCCGGTCTTTATATTTCAGGCGCTATCCGTGCCCTCACAAACCACATTGAGCAGTACAATTCAATCATGAAGGCTCACGGTATCAAAGACTTTAACGAAATTGATTTCGAAACAGAAGAAGAAAAATACCACATCCAGAAGGCTTTTGAACAGGGATTGTGCGCCGCCCGCTCGCATCAAGGGTTTATTGATGAAGGCAATATGATCTATTTTACCCAATTAGGTATAAATGGCTCTATGGCGCAAGCTGAAGTATCTGGATACCTCGAAGCCGAAAAGAGAATGATTCAAGAGAGTAGCACTATTCAATCGCTCTTAAACAACCCGGTAGAGTTTGATAAGTTTAAAAAAGAACGCCCACTAGAGGTTAAATTCATCAGTAAAGATTATATTCAATTCCCCACACATCAGATGTTCCTGAGTTTCTTAGAAGCTATGTCTTCAAAATACGCAGGTTCCGCTAAATCTTATGCTGAATACAAGGGTATGACTGGGACTATTACAGAGTCAGCGTCTCTTTTGACCGGCGATATGCGATTGCTTTTGAACGAAAAAACTACCTGATCATATCAGATTCGACTTTTCTATGGTGGGAAGATTTTGAATCATAGTTACTCAAACAGGTTTCCTTGTCTAGCCCAAACATGTTGTCGCAAGCATGTTTGGAGGTAGAAATACAGCTACACAATAAGAGCAGAATAATCAACTTCATTAAGAAATCCTTTGTTTAAAACCTTCTACTTTCGATACTCTCTCAATTTAAATCCGCAAAGATAAATCACTTTAAAGTCCCATTCTCAATCTTGGTTCCTGAGGAAGCCTCAACAAATTTAGCTTTTGCTTGAAGATCTTTGATGTTTTTCGCACCACTGTAGGTGAGTCCAGAGCGCAATCCGCCTACAATATTAAGTACGATTTTTTCGGTTTCGGCTTCGCATTTATAGGGAACAGTTACACTAACACCCTCGGGGCATTTGTAGTTGCCAGCCTTAGAATACTCTTCGTATACATCTTCTGAAGCCATCCCACGGTATGTTTTATACGCCAAAAAATTAACGGTGGAAACCCTACCTGGTGTGTAGTAACTACCAGCAAACATAGAACCAAGCATAACGAAGTCAGCACCGGCGGCTAAAGCTTTAACAATGTCTCCTGGGTGTTTTAACCCTCCATCGGCAATGACACTGTTGTTCGGAATAGCACTAGAACACTCCATAACAGCACTTAATTGTGGATACCCGTGGCCTGTCTTATCTCTAGTAGTGCAAACACTACCTGGACCAACGCCGACTTTCACTATGTCCGCACCTTGATCTACTAAAAACGCCGCTCCATCTGCTGTACACACGTTCCCGGCTACTATTACAATGTCATTAGCCTTGTTTTTAAGCCATTTAAGGGCATCTGACATCATACTAGAGTGTCCATGAGCAAGGTCTAGCATGTACCGTCTACAACCCGCCATGTACAGCTCTTCAAAGCGTTTTTGATCATTAAGACCTAAAGAACAGAAGGTATTCTCAGGACTTTGTAGGTATTGTTCAACATTCTCTTCAACTGTCATAAACCTATGCAAAGAGCCAATTCCGCCCTTTCTGTTGATGTATTGCATCATGTCTACTGAGGAAATTGAGTCCATGTTAGCGGAAAAACGGGCAGTTCAGCCGTAACCTTACCGCATTTAGACGTAATCTGAGTGGACACGTTAGCACGAGATTTAATTTCAGAATATTGCGGAATCAAAAGAACGTCTGAATAAGTTAGGGCTTTTTTCACAGCCACCCCTTAGACTTTGCGATAGTAGGAAACTGTTCACAAAAAATCTGCTTAATTTCATCGGCAACTTCTTTGTGTTCTAATTGAGTTCCGTTTTTAGTCCTTAGATCGATGTAATGCATCCAATTTCTAATATTATTAGTCATATAGATAGTGGTTTGAGTAGACAGCGGCAATAGAAAACGGGCCTGCTCTTTTGCAATACCCCTAGAAAGAGCCTCTTTGTAGTCCTTAAAAGACCTTTCCCAGTTTTCCCTCTGAACATTATTAAACCACTCCTTATCTTCATCATGCATGTCGTCTACAGAGTTTTGGCGATTTTTCAAGTCCTGCCTACGTGCTGGATAAAACTCGTTATTGGTAACACCTGAATATCGTTGGGAAAATTCCTGAAATACCGCACTCCTGTGTCTAAGAATTTGAGCAGCTATACCCCTGGATGTTTTGATTTCAACAGTAAAACTAACATGTTCAAATACGCTCCAGTGATTTTTTTTGATGCAATAGGTTAGCAGCTTAGGAGCGGTTTCATTGTTCATCTGGTTTGATGGGTTTGAAACTCGGGCTACGTAAGCTGTTAATTCTTCAGCAGATAGTGATTCAACTTCACTCCCAACAGCCTTGGTTATTGAGATTAGCTTAACCTTTTTCATCTAACATACTCCATTCATACTACGTTGTTCTGACTCTTCTTCGTACATTTCCTTCGTTCGTTCTTATTCGGATTTGCTGATAGGGTTTGGGTGATCAACCACTAGGAACTCTTGACCGTGGTCGCACCAGTGAACTCTCTTTACAACAACGCTACCACCAACCTGGTTCATTGTTTTATGGGTTTTGATAAGCTTACCGTCAACCATACCGATGGCGTAATACGTGTTTTCATCCATTTCACCCTGTCCAGGCATATGCTGACGATAGGGTTTTAGGGAATCCATTGACTTCATTTTGACTTTTTTAGTCTTCATATTCCTCTTCCCTGTCTTCAAAATCTTGTTCAATCGCCTTGAGCCCCAATAGCAGCCCATCTTTATCAAACTTAAAGACAATGCCGTTTTCTGTAGTAACACTCTGGTTGCTTTTGTTTGAAACAATATTGTACTCAACTTCAGCGTTAATCAGGGCTCGTTCAATGCTTTCTAGGTCTGAAATTTCAATAAAATAATCTTTAATTTTAGCCATATATCTCCTGTTTATATTGTACCACTAGTAATCAAACACGCTTTTTATAGTTCCCAAGTGCAAATCAGACACAAACCATAGGTCAATTTCCTCCACATATACAGGGTTAAACTTCTTACCGTGTAGGGAAGATCCGCAGTTAATAACTCGGTATTTCTTATTTTTATATATGATTTTCTCATCAAAAGACAAATGTGTATGCCCAGTTATTACGATATCTACATCTTCTGACAACATGTTTCTTTTGTCAATTCCCTCTAGGGTAGAAAGAGCCTGCGCATAGGCTCGTTTCCCGTGCAAGGAAAAAAACTTGTTAAAAACGCTGAATACAAACTCTTCAATATCGTGCATAATACTGTCTTCGCTAAACTGTACATCCCAGTACTTCTCATACTCCATAATCTTGGCTTGGTTAAACGTGAATTTAAGCTGATGCCCGTGAAGTGCTAAGACGTTTTTGTTTTTGTAAAATTCCTGGCTATCGCTAAAGTTACGCCTTAATAGTGCGGCATCGTGGTTTCCAACTACAAAAGAAACAATGTGTTTCCACCACTTTTCTGTTCTTTTTAGATAGTCACGTTCCGATTCGCCTACAATTGCACTTCTTTTTAGGTCAAATATATCTCCTACTCCGACAATTTTACCGCTGTACTTATTAAGAAAATGCTCTGGGCTATGAATGGTAGTCTGGAGTCTTTTATAGGAGTTTTTAGTTTCCCTAAGCAGTCTTGATAGCATCTTTAAATCCCAGAAGTTCGTGCAGTTGTTCAACCGTAAGCTCTTGATTTTGCAAAGCCATTTCAACCCTAGACATAGCAGAAGTGTACTCCAGTAGATCAATCATGTTCTTATTGACTACAACACTACCGTCAACACCCATCTTTAGGCACTGCTTAAGTCTTTGAATTGATACATTTAATTGGATACCACTCATCTTACTCCCCACTATTTATATCTTATAGTGCTTTGTCTGAATTGTCTACTATTACTTTGTGAACAATTCCTATTTCCTTAGCCATTACGGCTCTGTAAAAACGGTCGTTTGTCTTAATCAAATGATCCCATTGTTTTTCGGTCTTATTGGTGTGTTTTGCATAAATAGCACATAATTGCTTATGTATGCGCTTACACTCTTCAGCTTCGTCAACTAAATCCAAAAACACCTTGCCCTTGGCAGAACTGCTAACCGAGTGAAACATGAATACACAGTTTTCGTACATGTAGCGGTTATCACCGGCTAGAAAGATAATAGACGCACCAGACATAGCGCAACCAATGTTGTATGTGTTGATTACAACGCCAGATAGTGAGTGAATAAAGTCGTATAATCCAATACTTGAATAAGGATCGCCGCCGGTGCTGTTAATGTAGATGTCAATCGGCTTTTCTAGGGTCTTAGCCATCATTAGCTGGATACCCTTGATAACAACACCAGCACTTTCTGGGTCAATGTCGGTAAACAAGTGAATAATCCTGTCATCAACATTAACACCTGAGTTTATGAAGTTGTCAGTGTTGTCTGTATTAAGGCGCTTTGCTGTGCGTTTCATGTTTTCCTCAGTGCTCTTCTATATGCATGTTGCATGATTGACTTCCACTCTTTAACAGTAAAATCCCTTTCGGGAACAAAAAACTCCTGAGCATAGTCAATAATCTCCTGGTCATTAAAACCAGACTTGGCTAGCTCCATACCGATAGAGAACCACTCATTGTTTCGCCCTCTAGACTCATCAATTCCGTAGCTTAGTTTATTCAAAACCCATTCGGGAATTCCGTTAATGGTCTTGGGGATCGATGTTCTTACGTATTTTCTAATCTCAGCAGGGTTTAGTTTTGGGTGTTTTTGAAGCCATTTAGCTAAATCTGCGTATTTAACCTTTCCTTTAATTTCAATAAGTTTCTGAATCTCTTTCTTACCTGTCAGTCTTATATTACCAGGGAATCTGATCGACCTAGTGGGGTTTTTAGCAACCTGGTCTGCCTTGCTGGCAATATTTAAAATCCACTCAGCAACATCGCGCCACATCCCTTCACTAGGAAGATCTTCGTCTAAAACTATTCCAAAGTGCAGGGACTTATTCCCCGAAAATACACAAATGCTATAGGGCATGTCTAAACCTTTAATATAATCCATTTGCTCTTTAGCTGTACCGTCGTCTAATTCCACCATAAAACTACGCCATGCCGTTACGTTTTCATCCCGTCTAAAGCCATTAACTGGATTAATTGAAATCAAGTTAATCTGGCTTTCCTTGATGTGTTTAATCCTTACATTTTCATTTGGCGATAACATCTCAATATCACCATTCAAACTACCCTGTTCAACGCTTTTATAACCATAGCCGTCGTGGGAAACGCAAACCTGCTCTCCTGGCTTAAAAAATAGGTCTAAAAACTGCTGACTAGTTGATTTCATAGGGAAATGTTTAAAATCAAATTGCTTTTAAAGGCACTAATCGCACTTTTGTGTAGTTTTTCTTTGTTTTTAAGTTCCTTGAACAGAACGCTAACCACCATGTCGGCATGTCTAACGGCGGCTAGTTCAAATTCAACACCACCTTCTTCTGCACTTTCCATAATCTCTTTTTTAAAGTATAGCTTGAAATGAAGAGATGTTAGGTAGTAATACAGCCTGTTATTGTGTAAAGAAAGTGTCTTTACTTGTAGAAAAGTCAATAACTTAAGGGTAGATACTAGAAAAAATTCTTTAATTTTCAACATGTTATTCCTTTTTATTAAAAGTCTTACTTAACAGTTCTTTGTGCTTTTTTGCGTCGTTTTTGAGGCGAACCACATTCATAAATTCCTGATTGTATTCCACGTACCTACCTCTATCGTACCCTGTAATCACAGAAATACCAACAGCATCTTTGAATCTATTTTTTCTAAATATCCACTCAGTTCTAAGGTTTTCTCTGTCCATTTTAACCTCCATTGCCGTAGTGGCATGGTTAGAAATGGCCTTATAGCCCTCGATCCTTTCTTTGTATGAGCCGTTTGCCTCTGTAGCTGCCTTTAACTGAGAGAAAAGAATGGTAGGCGCGTTGTACTCACCCTTAAAATTATCAATAAAAGAGCCAAGTCTTTGCAAAACCTGCCACTGTGCAAGTGACGGGGCATCTACGCTAGTTCTAATATTTTGAATGTAATCAATTAAAACAGCGTCGTAGGGCTTTTCACCTGCAGCGGCTTGTTCTTTCAGAGTCTTATAGATGCTTACTATCCCCTCTAGAGTAGTGGTAGTTCCTCCTATGCCGTTAAACATATCGTCAATAATTTCAATACGTTGCATTAGGATGGGATATAGTCGCTTACACTCCACCAACTGTTCTTCCGTAATCTCGTCGTGGTTTGAGTAAACCCACCCCTTATTGAGGAATATAACCCTATTTAAAATGTCTGTCCTGTTTTCCTCATTTGTGACAATGAGTACTCGCCTACCTTCTTTTAAATAGCTACGAATAAAGTTGGCACATGTTGTGCTTTTTCCAGTACCAGTCTCAGCACCTATGAGGATAATGTTTCTTGGAAACAGTGCTACTTTGTCTTTAAATACATCCATGCCCAAAAAGGTAACAGCACCCTTGGCTAGCTTGATATACTCTTCGTTTTCTATAATTAATTTGTCGGATCTTTCCCTGATGTTCTTACCAATGGGAAGAGAGCCAAAGGCTTTTTTCTTGGCTAATCGTTCGGTAAGCTCCTGATGTTGAATGTCTACTTTATTTTTACGAATCTCGTATTCGCGTTCCTTTAGTAGAGCACTTTCCTCAATTGCCTGCTGAATGGGGTTTAGAGTAGACTCACTCATCTTCACAGCCCATTAGTTTCATATATTCATAATCCAGGACTATTGGCTTGTCTTTAAGGGAACTTAGGTCTACTACAGGCTCTTCGTTATCGTATGGAATGATATCACCATCTGTTATTTCGCTCACTATATTTATCTCTACACTGTCTTCTTCTATCTCTGCAATATCTCTATAAACAGCAGTAAATGCATAGTTAATCTTCTCAGCTAGGTATCTCTCGTAAGAGAGAGAAACACCCTCGTCCTTGAATTTTCTATTAAATCTTTGAATTATTTTAATTGCAAATTCTTCAAGGTGTTCTTTTTTGAATTCATTCCTCTTTAATTCCTGAAACAGGTCAATTAAATTGAACAACAGGTCGGGCGACCTAGGCTTACCCTTACCGATAATGTCGTTGAAGATAATCATGATTAACCTATAATACCACGGCTTTTAAATCTCTTAGCATTTTCCTAGCAGTCTTTATTTCTTCCTTGTACCTTGGTTTTTCTTTATTAACCGTTACAAAATCCCTTAGCCTGTGTTTCTTTTCGTTATGGTTCATCTTTTCAAAGTCTTCGCTGTTCTCATATAGGCTCATCCTATCCTCAAAGAGACTAAAGCTTTCTTCAGGATTTAGGTGATAGATGTCTTCGTTGTTTTCTGAAAACAAACATCTGTAGTCTTGTGCTTTAATTCCCTTGTTAGGGAGGTTTATTTCAATTATCTTAAATCCTTGAACATCGTATAGCTCTTTCTTGCTAGCATCTCTAGACAGCTTTTTAGCCTCCTTTAGCTCTGGCTTTGTTACCTTCCTGTAACCCATTTTCCTAGGGTTTTCTAGGATAGCCTCACTGGAAGCCGCCACTGACTCATTGGTAAAGGCAAAGGCAACCTTAATGTCCTTGCCTACTGTGATATTTCGTGCTTTTCGACCACAAACGGCTGAAGTGTTATACAACCTTTGACGCAAGAAGCTAATCAGGTTGTTCCTGTCTTTTCTTTTCATCTCTATTTCGTCTGGAATTTCGTTGTTTTTGAGCTTATGTTTATCCACGGCTTTTTGGTTGGCCTCTTTGTTGTTCCTGAGTGAATAGATACTCATGTAGCTAATCATGTAAACATTAGTAACCGCAATGATATCGTCTAACCCGTATCCGACTTTTTCAAAGTTGGGTTTTAGTTTGTTGTACATAATACGGGCTGTTTGTTTTACGATAGGCTCAAACTCTGCAATCCATGTTGGGTCTGGGTTTTCTACTTTTTCGAGATACTCATGTCTAAGTATGAGCATTTCAAAATCATCCTTGTACGTGTATCTTTTTTTCTCAATAGGCAATTCATTATCAAAATCCATACTATTCCTCGTTAGAGTCTTCTTTTTTAACAGAATTAACAAACCATGCAGCGTAGATATGATTGTAACAAATAAAACACATATAACTAGACACAAGAAACCTAATAAAAGCAAAGGGATACATGCCGAACTTATCAAGTGATATTAAACTCATTAGGGTTTCGTATACTCCTAATGTGAACAGAATTACATTTAAAACTAGTCTTAGCATGTATAGCCTTTTAGACTACGCCTTGTTTGCTGTAGATTTGTTTTAGTAGTTTTTCAGCCATTTCATGGTTATTTTTAATTGCATCGATGTATTCGTTTTTAGAAGTAAAGCTTTGTCCATCGTAGTTGTATGTCCTATTGTTAGGACGTTCTACCAGGCTGAGCATTTTAGATAGCTCAAAAATCTCTTCTTCCATGTTCGTAATACCAGCGTTGTAATCAAAAGTAATTTGACCAGACCTACCGGCAGCACCGCGAGTGCTTTCGGTCATTTCAATATAGATTTTGTGACCAGAGAGCTGCGATTTGCCCTTAAAGTCTTTCATTTCGGTTTCTAGGCTTTCACCCGTAGCGGTTTTTTTGCCGTCGGCTGAATTATCCCTAGTGATTTTGACGAAGTACTCGTAAGTGTGTTTCTGAGCCCAACCGCCAGCCATTTTTTCTTTGGGGCCGTAAGATCCAGCTTCCATGTTGCCGCGAATGTGCGCGGTACTGATCAGGGCGATCTTATTGCGTCGTATAAAAGGCATAATAGCCTTTAGACCGTCCTGGATAGTTTTGGCATGATCACCCATCAAATGGTTAGTGATACTGTCCCTATTGGACTCCTTGACGCCTTGGATACCGGTTAATGAGTCAATGATAATGAGTTTAAGAGGCATTCCCTGCTCTACCATGGGGAAAATGTCTTTCTTAAGACGATCAAAAATAAATTCAGGCTCGTTTACGTTTTGAACGGCAAATCTATTCTCATCAATTCCCCAAAAGGGTTCAATCTTACCCATTTCACGCATTTCTGTATCAAACTTTAGTGCCATGTAGTCTTTATCCATGGAGTGAAGACCGGCAACAAAGGAGTTAGTCACTACAGACTTACCGGCTTTAGGTGGCCCCCAAAGTAGCATGAATTCCCCGAAAGGAAGTCCTGCGCTTTTGCTGAAAATCCAATTAAGGCTTGGGGACTTGGTTTTGATAGTGTTTTCAGGTAGATACGGGTTGTATTCCCTGTCAACAGCACCTTCCATTTTATTCAACTGAGTCATCCATTTAGACATCTTTACACCTTTTAAAATTGATTAGTACGAGAAATAACTTTTTTAATAGCGCGATACTGATTTTTAGCAGCGTTTACAATACTAATTCGCTCCACAGGAGTAGTTGTGACGATTTCCTTACCTTCAGCGTCGGTAGTGAGATTGTAGGTTAGCTTAGTCACTTTATTGCTAACACGATAGTCAGGCACTACAGGTAGTTTAAGTTTAAGTGCTTTGCGAATTTTCTTGGCTTTTTTTGCGTTCATATTAAAATCCTTTGTTTTGTTTAATGGCCCATTGAGGAATAGAGCGAAGTTTATAGTCAGGTACTAGTTCTTCTTTACCCAAAAGATCGAAGTCATATGCTTGAAGGTGACCACCCTTGCAATACATATAGTTGCTACAGATTTTTAGACCATCTCCATGTTTTTCCACTATTTCTTTCAGAGAATAGAACAGAATAATTGTTTCCATAAGCATCTCCTTTTTAAGCACCAGTTACTTGTTTAAGAAATTTAATATTTAAGGCTTGTTGTTGTTTAACACCATCATAGGTGTCACCGTATACTATAGCAAAATTGGTAGCATGGGCAGAGGTGGAAGTGCTGGCAGCACCGGCAGCATAGAAAGCAGAATGGTCAGCGGCAGCAAGGGCAGCATGGGCCGCATAGCGGGCAGCAAGGGCAGCATATTCGGCACCACTAGAGTCATATACTGTACTGTAGGCAGCATCATAGGCATCATAGGCAGCGGCAGCATAACTCTCAACCCCTAACCTTTCAGTATCAGTCAAACTATTGAAATCATTAACAGATTTAAGAAAATCGATGCAATTACTAAGACATTTATTGCCTGGGCACTGTTCTTCAAACATATGTACAACACTTTCAGCGCATAGCGTTGCCCACTTAACAGCTTGATTCTTGGTTAAAACCTTTTCTGCAACCCAAACTTTATCGTCGTAGTCAAGATTAGGTAAGTCTAGGAATTCACTAAAGCTTCCATCAAAATCTCCACTATGCCTTAGAAAACGCTTATAAATTCCAACACAAGGTCTAAGACTTTTCAGGAATTCTTTGTTAATTTGCATAAATATATCCCAGCCTCTCTTAACCTATTGTTACATATAATACCAGACATGTCAGCCCTTACAAACTAGAAGCCATTCTCAAAAACTGAAGATTCAAGGCTTGTTGATTTTGCCAAGCGTCATCATTAATAGAATTACTGGCAGAGCGGACAGCATTGGCAGCAAGGGCAGCATGGGCCGCATAGCGGGCAGCAAGGGCAGCATATTCGGCACCGGCGACATAGGCAGCACTGGCGGTAACACTGGTGACGACATAGTGGGCAGCATGGACGACATAATAGAAGGCATGGGTGGCGGCACAGTTGACAGCATAGTCGCAGGCGTATTCAGATACAATGTCTGCGCTAATATCGAAGTGTTTTTCAATCTCCGACCGTTCAATATAGGTCAAGTTATTGAAATCATCAATAGATTTAAGAAAATTGATGCAATCTCTAATGCGCTTGTCATCCGGGTATTCCTTCTCAAAAACAGGTACTACGCTTTGAGCACAGAGAATTGCCCAGCTAACGGCTTGATTCTTGTTTAATACCCTTTTTGCAACCCAGATTTTATCTTCATAGTCAAGATTAGGTAAGTCCATGAATTCGCTAAAGCTTCCGTTAAACTTACCGTGATGTTTTAGAAAAACCTTATACCTGTCAGCACAGGGGTTAAGGCTTTTCAAGAATTCTTTATTGATTTGCATATGGAGTCCTTTTCAAACACTAGTTACTTGTTTAAGAAACTGAAGGTTAAGAGCTTTTTGATTTTGCTTGGTAGTATAGCTGGTATTGGAGACTATAGTATAGCTGGCAGTATCGAAAGCCGGGTTAGTATATGCATAGGAAGCTGCAGAATAAGCTGCATAATAAGTTGCAGCACGGGAGGCATCACGGGCAGTGTAGATATAATCGGTGGTCCTGGGAAAAGCGCGGAAGTGTTTATTGTTTGCATCTACATGTTTTTCAATTTCTAACCTTTCATCGATAGTCAGTGTGTCAAAATCTTCAAAAGTCTTTAAATAATTGATACAATTACTAACGCTGTTATCATTCGGACATTCGTGTTCAAAAATAGGCACAACACTTTCAGCGCAGAGGATAGCCCATTTGATTAGTTGATTCTTATTTAATATCTTTTTAGTAACCCAAAGGTTATCTTCGTAGTGGATGCCGTCTAAGTCTAGGAAATCACTAAAACTACCATCAAAATCGGAGTGGTGTTCTAGATAATTATTATATCTATTATCGCAAGGTTCTAAGCTTTTCAAGAATTCTTTATTAATTCGCATACGTACCTCCTTTTTAATATCAATCATATTCGATTTCTTTGGGACAAACAAAAACCACTTGGAATTTACTAGCTTTAATGTATTTAGTTTTATACGTCTGAATTTTATAATCCATATCAGCTAGTGCTGCCAGCTCTTCATTGGTAAACCAATTTTTTAATTGCTCTATAGAGCTAAAGCCGAACAATACATTTTCACGGCCCCACTTTTCTGAAAATTCCTCTAATCCCATTCCTATTACACTATCATCTATAGGCCCTGATCTACCAGTGGCAGAACAATGCATTTCCTTTTTCCATTTATATTCGTCGAAATAGTTCATCCCGGTATAGGGCCCCTTACGACTTAGAACATGTTCAACGCGGTAAACTGTTTTCATTGTAAAACCTACCCTATACCTTACTAGTCGATTGGGTTTTATATCTAACGTAAAGCATTTGAGCGTCTCGACCTAACATACGGGCATCGTCCTTTAGGGCCTGCTCTAGGCGTTCTCCTGACCAATAGACTTGGGGACTAGTGGTACTAGCATAGTCCCAATCGAATGCTTCTAAACGGCTTTTAAACGCTTCTAATTCCATTTTAAAAAATCCTTTAAAGTTGATAAGAGGTTATAGGCTACATGCCATTCTCAAAAACTGAATGTTAAGCTCTTGCTGGTTATTCCCGGCAGCGTTGGCATCTTCACCGGTATCAGCGGCTGCAAGGAGGGCAGCATAGACGGCATAGTTGGCAGCACAGTAGACAGCATAGGCGGCACAGTAGACAGCGTGGGCAGCACGGGCAGCGTCGGAGGCATGGGCGTCATGGCGGGCAGCATGGGCATCACTCATATGTCTTTTAATCTCCGACTTTTCAGCATTTGTCAAGTTATCGAAATCCTTAACTGTTTTAAGAAAATTGATACAATTGCTAAGGCGTTTGTCTTTTGGGTATCTTGCTTCAAAAATATGCACTACGCTTTCAGCACAAAGAACTCCCCAGCTAATTGCTTGATTCTTGGTTAAAACCTTTTCTGCAACCCAAATTTTATCATCGTAGTCAAGATTAGTTAAGTCAAGGAAATCATTAAGACTTCCGCTAAAATTAGCGTGATGCTCTAGGAAATGCCTATATCTGTCAGTGCAAGGGCTAAGGCTTTTCAAGAATTCTTTATCAATCTTCATATCTCTCTCACTCTCTGTTAGTACATTATCACATATAATACCAGACATGTCAATATAATTCTACTAATTAATCACTTGCTTAAGAAACTGAAGATTCAAGGCTTCTTGATTTTGCCAAGCGGCAGCACTAATAGAATTGCTGGCAGCACGGATGGCAGTAAGGGTGGCAGCAATGGTGGAGTGATTGGCAGCAAGGGCAGCACGAGCAGCAAGGGCAGCACGAGCGGCATAGATGGCAGCTTGGTCAGAGGTTCCGATATCGGCGGCACCTATGGCGGCAGATTCAAAAAAACAGGCAGCGGTAAAATCGGTGTCAACCCAGGCAGTCCTCATATGTCTCTTAAATTCTAATGCCTTGGCATTTATCAAGTTATCGAAATCATTAACATTCTTAAGAAACTCGATGCAATCTCTAAGGCTTTTATCATTGGGATGCTTATCTTCAAAAATATGAACAACGCTTTCAGCGCAGAGCATTGCCCATTTAATTGCTTGACTCCTGGTCAATACTCTCATAGCAACCCAGATTTTATCGTCGTAGTCAAGATCAAGATTAGGTAAGTCCAGGAAATCACTAAGACTTCCGTTAAACTCACCGTGATGCCTTAGCAAATATTCATACCTGTCAGCACAATGCTTTAAGTCTTTCAAGAATTCTTTATCAATCTTCATCTCTCTCTCCCTATTGGTACATTATCACATATAAAACTAAGCATGTCAAGCTAAATACTAATCAATCGCCTGTTTAGAAACTTAATGTTAAGAGCTTCTTGTTTTTCTTTATCGGCACTGTTAATAGAATCGCTGGCATAGGTGGCAGCTTCGATGGCATAATGGGCGGCCTGTACAGCATATTCGGCAAAGTAGTCGACATAGTTGGCAGCACATGCGGCGGCAGCTTCGGTGGCATTGGCAGCACTGACAGCATTGGTGGCATGGAAGGCAGTAAAGCGGACAGCGTTGGCGGCTTCTTCGTGCCTTTTAATCCCTAACGCTTGATCAACTGTCAAGCTATCAAAATCATTAACAGACTTAAGAAAATCGATGCAATCTCTAGGGCGCTTGTCATCCAGGTGTTGTTCTTCAAACATATGTAATACACTTTCAGCGCATAGCGTTGCCCAACTCACAGCTTGATTCTTGTTTAATACCCTTTTTGCAACCCAAATTTTATCAGAGTAAGCAACAGTAGGTAAGTCCATGAATTCACTAAGACTTCCGCTAAAATCAGCATTGTGTTTTAGAAAATTCTTATATCTGTCAGCGCAAGGGTTTAAGTCTTTCAATACGTCTTTATCAATCTTCATCTCTCTCTCTCAGTACATTATCCCATATAAAACTAAACTTGTCAAGCTAAATACTAATCAATCACTTGCTTAAGAAACTGAAGATTAAGAGCTTGTTGAATTTGAAAGGCATCATCATTAATAGAATTGCTGGCAGCTCGGGCGGCAGCAAGAGTGGTGGCGTGATTGGTATACTTGGCGACAGAAGTGCCATAAGAAGATGAGTGGGTGGCATGGGCATCGGTGGCAGCATTGGTGGCGTGATTGGCAGCAAGGGCAGCACGAGCGGCATAGTTGACAGCATCGGCGGCAGCAAGGGCAGCATGGGCCGCATAGCGGGCAGCAAGGGCAGCACAGCGGACAGCATAGGCAGCATCGGCGGTGGCAGCATCGGTGGCATCGGTGTCAGTAAGGGTGGCAGATTCAAAAAAACAGGCAGCGGCAAAATCGCCGGCACCTTTGGTGGCTTTTATATGTCTCTTAATCTCTAATGATTGGGAATCTGTCAAGTTATTAAAATCCTTAATAGATTTAAGAAAATTGATGCAATTGCTAAGACTTTGGTTGTCAGGGTGTTTTGATTCAAAAATAGACAGCACACTTTCAGCACAAAGAATACACCAGCTAACAGCTTGATTTTGGGTTAAAATCTTTTCTGCAACCCAAACCTTATCTTCATAGCTGACACTAGGTAAGTCCAGGAAATCATTAAGGCTTCCGTTAAAATCAGCATTATGCTCTAGAAAAACATTATACCTGTCAGCACAAGGCTTAAGGCTTTTCAGAAATTCTTTGTTAACTTGCATCTTTCTATCTCACTCTCTCAGTACATTATCCCATATAAAACCAAGCTTGTCAAGCTAAATACTAATCAATCGCCTGTTTAGAAACTTAATGTTGATGCAATCGCTTAACGGCTAACTCCTGGTCAATAACCTCTCTACTGGCCAAACCTTGTATTCATAGGCAATA